>VOFH01000630.1_pt1 | contig 40697 bp, 63 predicted proteins | sample 5384091 | NCBI WGS metagenome assembly VOFH01 (sample SAMN12384727, study PRJNA508395) | human gut metagenome | isolation source: healthy gut G | host: Homo sapiens
CGCTGATATGGCGCATGAGATTCTTACCGTGAAACTATGTGAGATGGATGAAACGATTGGCAGACTGCATTGCCGAATCCATCTAAGCAGAGACGGCCAAGTATACTCAACTGTGCCAGGAGATTGAGACGATCAGCCGGGAATACGCTGAAACAGAACTGGCTTTACGAAAAAAACTAAAGTATTCCCATTCGAAAATGGTTTCCTTACTTGCGGGAAACTATGAGGAAATCGAGCAAATCATACAAAGTCCAAGGCTGATATGGAGCAACTGGCGGAAATGTCAGGGGGCCAGATCCATGTCCGGCTCGGAATTTGTGGAGATGTTCGTCGGTATGGGTGCATCAAAAGTGCGTGACCTGTTCAAGCAGGCCAAGGAAAAAGCGCCCTGTATCGTCTTTATCGATGAGATCGATGCCATCGGTAAAAAGCGCGATGGTCAGATAGGCGGCAACGATGAGCGTGAACAGACGCTTAACCAGCTTCTGACCGAGATGGACGGCTTTGAAGGCAACAACGGCGTCATCATTCTGGCGGCGACCAACCGCCCGGAGTCCCTTGACCCGGCGCTGACCCGCCCCGGCCGCTTTGACCGCCGTGTTCCCGTGGAGCTGCCTGACCTCGCAGGTCGTGAAGCCATCCTCAAGGTCCATGCGAAGAAGATCAAAACGGCGGACAATGTGGACTTCCATACCATCGCCCGTATGGCCTCCGGAACCTCCGGCGCAGAGCTTGCGAACATCATCAACGAAGCTGCCCTCCGTGCGGTGCGCAGTGGGCGCACAGTCGTAGAGCAGGCAGACCTGGAGGAAAGCATTGAGGTCGTCATCGCCGGCTATCAGAAGAAAAACGCCATCATGACCGATGATGAAAAGAAGGTCGTCGCCTACCATGAGATTGGCCATGCGCTGGTCGCTGCTTTGCAGACGGCTTCCGCACCGGTGCAGAAGCCGTTGGGTAGCCGGAAATGGATTGTACTATTTCTCACTGGCCGTCAACATCATCGGACTGATTCTGGGCTGTATGATGCTGATGAGCCCTGTGTTTACGCTGACGACGATTCGCTACTTTGCCAGTGCTTATCTGATCCTGCTGGGTATCGACGCAATTGTGATGGCGGTCAGCCGCGTGGGGAGGCGGTTGTAATATGCCGCGCAGCGCGCCTCTCAAGGGCATTTTTATTGCAAAAAGCGGTGAATGAAGCAGATGAAGAACTGTGAAAAGGCGCATCCCACATACAAGCAATACAGTCTGCATAGTATAGATAGATATTCTGACTTCAGGCCCTGCCAAAACGGCAGAGCTTGCGTAAGCACGCCCGGATTGTGAAAAGCTTTCCAAAGTCCGGGCTTAATTCTCTGCCGGTAACGAAAATGGGCGTAAAGCTGGGCCTGCTGCAAATTCCTGTTTTGCAGCAGGCCCATTTCTGGTTGCGGGAGGAGGGCTTAAACTCCCGACCTCGGGGTTATGTGCCCGTCGCCGGCTTTTGGATTGGGTATGGGATTTACATGGGGGAAGAGACCCGGTTCAGAACTTCTCCGTCCAGAGTCTGGAAGATAAATTCTCCCGCCTCATAGATGAGAAAGCTGTGCGTGCCGTCTTTGGGAATGGAGACGCTGCCGGGGTTCAAAGCCAAAATTTGATCGACCTGGCGGACGGTTTTGATATGGGTGTGGCCAAACAGGAAGACGGTTCCCGGAGCCAGGGGCGGCAGGTGGTCCGGATTCCACAAATGGCCATGGGTGGCGTAGAGGGTGAGGTTTGGCTCCGGCTGAAGCAAAGCGTAGTCCGCCATGCAGGGAAAGGGCAGGACCATTTGATCGACTTCCGCCTCGCAGTTGCCCCGGACGGCCAGAATATGGTCCTTCAGACCGGAGAGCATTGTGATGACCTCCTTGGGCCGGTACCCTTCGGGCAGATCATTGCGGGGACCATGGTACAGAAGATCTCCCAGCAGCAAGAGCTTGTCCGGCATTTCTGCCTCCACCCGGTCTAAAAGTCGGCGGCAAAACAGGGCAGAGCCGTGAATGTCGGACGCGATCAGTAATTTCATCGTAGCATTCCTCGCTTTTTCATGTTTCTTGTATGATAACACGTCCCGGAATCGTTTGCAAGGCGAAGCCTTTACGGGCAGGGGAGGATCTGGCCTGGTGAATTGGAAAGAAATTGGTACTTTTCAGCCGACCAGTTTGGGCTATAATAGAGCCGGAATTTGTAACTGGGAGGTAAACTTTATGAAGACCAAACGTTCTGGCTCTATTTTAGCGGGTACAGGCTTCCTTTTGCTGGCAATGGGGACGGTTTGCAGCGTATTGGTTCGCGGCAGCGCCATTGCAGAGGGCGCCCGGCAATCCCGGGAGCTGCTGTACGCCCTGAGTTTGATTGCAGCGCTGGTGGGACTGGTGCTGTGCGCAGCCGGCCTGCACCGGGTCCGGAGGGGCCCGGAGATCCGGAAGACGGATGTCCGCACCCTGGCGCAGGCTTCGGTGTTTGCAGCGTTGTGCTACATTGGCTTTGCTCTTTTCAAAATTGATATCCCTGTGGGAGCGGAAAAGACGGCCTTTCACTTGGGCAATGTCTTTTGTGTCTTGGCTGCCCTGTTTTTAGGCGGTCTGTGGGGCGGCATGGCGGGCGCCGTGGGGATGACCATTGCGGATTTGACCAGCGGCTATGTAACCAGCGCGCCCAAGACCTTTCTGCTGAAGCTGGGGGAATTGGCTTGATTGGGCCTGGTGGCCCAAAAGGCGTTTCATTTAAATCAAGAGAAGCAGGGGCATAAAAGAATGTGGGGCACAGTGGCTTCCGCAGCTGCCGGCATGGCCTTTAACGTGGTGGCCGATCCGGTGGTCGGTTATTTCTACAAGACTTACGTCCTGGGGGTTCCACAGGATGCAGCCGCCACGTGGGCCAAAATCGGAGCGGTTACAACATTGGTTAACGCGATCGTAGCTGTGGCGGCCGCCAGCGTCTTTTATCTGGCGCTTCGCCCTGCGCTGGAGCGCGCGGGCCTGATTAAACCGGCTGTCTGAAGGGCAAGGGCCCTAAGCAAGCCGCAAAAGTAGGTTTAAGACCATGCATAGTATGACGCCGAAAGCTGTGGGAAGCAAGAATGCCAGAGCGGTCCAGCGGAGGCGGCCGGTTTCTTTTTGAATGGTAATCAGCGTGGTGCTGCACGGCCAGTGGAAGATGATGAAGACCATGACGCACAGGGCGGTTTGCCAGGTCCAACCGGCGGCCAGGAGAAGCTCCTTGGTCGCCCCGGCAGAGAGCTCTGCCCCTAGAGCGGTTCCGCCGGTGAGAATCATGAGAAGGACGGGCATCACCAGCTCATTGGCCGGAATAGCCAGGAGAAAACTGAGCAGTATCCCGCCGTTCATTCCCAGCAGCAGGCCTGCAGGCTGCAGAAAATCCGCCAAATGCACCAGAAAACTTCTTTCGTTCCAGCCCAAATTGCCGCAGAACCAGAGCAGGAGTCCTGCCGGAGCTGCCACGGCTACGGCACGGCCGGCTACAAAAAGAGTCCGGTCCAGCAGGGAGCGAACAATCACCTGTCCGATTCTGGGTTTGCGAAAGGGCGGCATCTCCAAAATGAGGGCGCTGCTCTCTCCGCGCAGAACAGTCCGGTTTAACAGCCAGGAGGCCGCCATGGATGCGCCTGCTCCCAGGGCGATGAGGCCGGTGACCAGCAGAGCGCCGGTCAAGCCGCCAGCCCCAAAGAAAATGGTACCCAGTAGAATCAGGCTGGGAAACCGTCCGTTGCAGGGAAGAAAGGCGTTGGTGAGGATGGCGATCAGCCGCTCCCGGGGGGAGTCGATGATCCGGCAGCCGGTGACCCCGGCGGCGTTGCAGCCCAGACCCATACACATAGTCAGTGCTTGTTTGCCGCAGGCGCCGCAGCGGGATAGGCCGTGGTCCAGGAGAAAGGCGGCCCGGGGCAAATATCCCACGTCCTCCAGAAGCGTGAACAGCGGAAAGAAAATGGCCATGGGCGGCAGCATGACGGAGATCACCCGGGCAGCTGTGGCGTAGATGCCGTCTAACAGAGGGCCGGACAGGTACCAGGGAAGTTCCCAGGCAGTGAAAAGCCCGTGCAGCCAGAGGTAGCCTTGGTCGAACAGGCTTTGCAAAAGCCGGGATGGATAATTGGCCCCGGAAATCGTCAGCCAAACCACCAAAAGCAGCAGCGCCAACATCACCGGCAGGCCCGTCAGGCGGCTGGTGAGGAGCCGGTCCAGCTGGAGCTGCCGCTTTTGATAGCGGCTCTCTCCTCGTAGGACAACCTGTTTTGCTACAGCCTCGGCCCGAGCCACCAGGTCCCGGGGGGGTATAATCCGGCGGAAGCCGGTGCGGGTGCAGATTCTGCGTCCGGAGGATACTTGCTCGATGGCGCTTCGCAGCTGCGCCATACCTCTGCCTTGCCCGGCGGCTGTGGCGACGACTGGAACGCCCAAGGCCGCCTCCAGGGCAGGGCAGTCGATTTGAATGCAGCTGCGTTCTGCTTCGTCCATGAGGTTTACGCATACCACAGCCTGGGGTTGACGCTGCAAGACCTGCAAGGCTAAAATGAGGTTTCGCTCCAGACTGGTTCCGTCGCAAACCACAACCACGCAGTCTGCCTGACCGGATTGAATGAATTCCTCAGCGACCTCTTCTTCCCTGGAGCGGCTGTTCAGGGAATAGGTGCCGGGAAGGTCTACCAAAATGTACGGATTTCCGCCGTACCGCATCCGGCCGCTGGCCAGACTGACGGTTTTGCCCGGCCAATTGCCTGTATGTTGATTCATGCCGGTGAGGCTGTTGAATACCGTACTTTTCCCTGACGTTGGGGTTCCCGGCCAAGGCGATGATCCGGTCCTGGGAACCGTGCTTCTTTAAAATGCCGTTCAACCTCCTCCCTCCAGTCTGCACAGGATGTGTTTGGCATCGGAGGCACGCAGGGCGATGACGGCGCCGCGCAGCTCAAAGGCCAACGGATCTCCAGGTGGCGCCGTCATCCGGCAGGCTACCTGGGTCCCTTCCACCAGGCCCAAATCCGTCAGACGCTGTTCCAGAGCCCCGGAAAGATCTATTTGCAATACAGTCCCTTTCTGTCCGGTGCGCAGACAGTTCAGGGGACCTGTACATCGTTCATATGCATCAGCCCCTTTGTTTGGAAAGCAGGAGTCCCGGGTTCCGTACACAGAATTCCGGCCGGCTTCTTTTGCCTGCCGTACAGGTTGCCGGTCCGAAGGCCGCCTGTGCGGCATTTGTGCGTTCTGAGCGCAATCTGCAGAACCCACCCTGGCTCCTTATTCCCAATGTATCCACCGGAAGGGAAAATTGTGCTGCCTGCGGCTGAAAATAGCCTGCTGTTGACCGGCCGTAATAAAAGCCCCGGCAAACCCATCGGGCCGCCGGTCTCCGCCAACCGGCCGCAGACTGTTTTTACGCAGAAACCTGCATGGCGATGGAAGAAAAGAAAAAGGCCGCTGCAGAGTTGCAATCTGCAGCGACCAAGAATTTCAATTTGCATCCCAAGCGTACGTCGGCCTAACTCGTCTTACGATTCTGCGATCAGTTTGCCGTCTTGCATGTGAAGAATAACGTCCGCAGCCTGCGCAACTGCGGGATCGTGGGTGACAATGATGACACACCGGCCTTCTGCATGGGCCGACTGCTGTAAAATCTCGACAATCTTTCGGCTGTTCTCGCTGTCCAGATTGCCCGTGGGCTCGTCGGCCAGAATGATTTCACTGCCCGCTGCCAGCGCCCGCGCGATGGCAACACGCTGCTGTTCGCCGCCGGACAGCATGTTGGGAAAACGCCTAAATTGCTCGTCTTTTAGGCCCACGCTCAAAAGCTTCTCTCTGGCCAAAATATCGGCTTCCCGCTTTGCCATTTTTCTGACATACAGCGGATAGGCGGTATTTTCCAACACGGTTAAATGAAAAACAGATTGAAATTTTGATAAATAACAGAAACATGTCCAGCCGGTAGTTGTCCCGGTCAATCCGGGTGGTGGATTCTCCATTCCAGGTGATGCTGCCGGCAGACGGCACATCCAACCCAGCCAATAAGGATAAGAATGTGGTCTTTCCGCTGCCGGAGGCTCCTATGATGGCATACATTTTCCCCTGTATAAAGTCTGCGCTGACACCGTTTAGTGCTCGTACGGTTTGATATTTATTTTGATAGGCATAGACGACATCATTGGCCTGTAAGCATTTCATGGCTCATTCCTCCACTTTCATTAACTTCATGACGTTCACACGCGTTACATTCCAACTGGCAGCAGCTGCCCTCCGAGGAAAATAACCAAGATCAGCCCGGCCTTGGCAATCGCTTCTGCCGGAGTAAGAACCTTCCAGCAGGAAACCGGCAATCCCGCCTGCCGTTGCTCCCATGATTGCCAGTATGGCTTGCTCTTCAAATACCTGGCCGAATATGCTGTTCCGCTTGAGCCCCAGACACCGCATGACCGCAAATTCTCGGACCCGGCCGCGGGTGGTGAGATATGCGGCTAGAAATCCCATGCAACCGCACAGTACAATCAGGATGGGCAACAGCAGCCGCAGTATGGAGAGGTTGGAGCGCAATTCCGCCAAAGTACTCTGATAGGTTTCGTCCTGAATGAACACCCCGTAGCTTAGGGCCATCGCTGACATGGGACAAGCCCGGCACGATAAAGGTTTCGTAAATTGCGGTCATGCACTCCTCCAGTCTGGCATTGTCCGAAATGTCGAATGAACAACTTTCCACCCGAAATGCCTCTGAAATTCCTTCTTGCTGTTGCAAGTAAAAGGGACACCAGATCACATTTCCAGCGCTGCCGAAAACCGTGCCAATCACCTGAAGCTTGATAGGCATATCGTTCATGATGATCGTGATATAGGTCTGACCATCTGCGCCAATCTGCGTTTCCAATCCAGAGGGAATGATGCACACCCGGGAGTTTGTTTGAAATGCGGCTTCCGTCCAACCTGCCGTCAAGGAAATGCGGACGCCTGCTACCGCTGTCAGAGCGCTGTCGGAATCAAAACTTAAAATCCGCCGCAGGGTCATGCCCTGTGGCTGGGACAGTGAGAAGGAGGCCTTTGCCCGCACATTTTTCACATATTCATCTAGATAACATCCCGCTCGTGCCGCTTTCCCGTCAGCATATCTACAAAAGCGGAGAACATCTGTAGGTTGTCGCTGTTTGAGCCTTGGGGGTTGGTAACCACGCAATGGATTTGGGTATTGCGTACCATATCTGCCATGGCCGCCTCTTGCCGAACAGTCAGATTTTGAAGAGCGGCCGAAGCAAACACCCCCAAAGCCGCTACTGCGGCGAGAAGCATACTGGTGCCTTTGCGCCGCCACAATACCGCCAGTGTGATCCACTGGAGCGCCTGCCCCATTTTTTTTTGTTTTGCTGTTTCATGCCTGACTCCTCATAAGATTACGCCTTGCTACAAACCACGCACATACAGCCGCCGCCAGGATCAGCACCGCTGCTAGGCCCCCAACGCAAAGCAGGAGTGCCTGAGGACGCAGCGCAACGGCTTCTGATAACACCAGTGCCGTTACTGCCCTATATAGCGCCGAACCCAATCCGGCCCCCAATATAACGGAGATGAAAATCAAAGTGGCCATCGTTTGAACTGCTCCAACCAAACTGCTGTTGCCTTTACACCTAACAGCCGCATACCCCGAACGACGGTTCTCATTCTTCTAAAATTCAGAAACAGGAACAGCGACATGGCCAGCAAGAATACGCTGCATCCCATAAGAAGCAGGCGCAGAGCGTTGGCAGAGATCACCGAAAGTGTATTGGCCAGCGCGTTATAGCCCTGATTAAAATATGCAAATGAACCCCATAGCCCAGGGATTCCATGTATGCTTCAAATTCGGCTTCTCCACCATTTTTCAGAACGATGGAATACAGAAGCGGACTTGTTATATTTTCATATGCGGAAGCATTGGGACAAAATCGTGTCTGCCTGAAAGCTGTGCAAGCCGGAAGAGAACTCCGGCGCGGTATAAATTCCGACGATGGTATAGTCCTTCTGCACCCCAATTCGATTGCTCGGTTTACAGGGGACTGAACCAACACCGGCTCCATTTCCTCATGAAAGAGCTGCTGGGGTTTTCCTAAAACCCAATTCCGCCTGATACAGATCCAGATTCACGGTATCGCCTACAGAAAGATTATTCTTTAGCGCATAGGCGGCACTGACCAGGCATACAGCTTCGCCGTCTGCATATTCTTCGGCTTCAAAGCTGCGGCCCTCCAGGATACCGGCTTCACCGGTATTAAACAAGAGTAGGCTGTTTACATAATCAGTTAAATGACACTTGCACTTTCGTAGTTCAACGCACACATGGGGATTATTTCATTTTGCCACACTTTCCCGGCATCACTATTTAGAAAAATCCTGCAATTCCCCATGATACTCTGCGTAAAAAGGAAGGGAGTCCTCCGTGAGGGAGAGATAGACATCCTCTCCTTCTTTTGATCTGCTGCCAGGAAAACAGCATGTTTCCATCGTCGCTGTTCCGGGATGTTCCATTGTCTCTCTTACCGTCAAGAGTAAAGCGGTGCTCTCCCGGGAGGGAAACGTCCACACAGGCTCCGATTCCTCAAATTCATAGTTCTGCACAGCATATGGACCTTCATAAGTACCAAGAAGCAGGTAAGTTTTGCCAACTGCAAAGGGACCTGCCCATCAGCGGTGAACAAAGAGGAACCCAAAAGGTAATCTCCGTTGCCTCAGGTAGAATGTCATAGGCTGGAAGACGGCAGACGACTGTTTCAGAGAAAAATTGGCATAGTAGCTTCGCTCTACCACTGTTTCATAATCTACAATTTCACCATTTTCATCAAAAATCGCCTGCTCAATCGGTGCATCCATTTCTGTGACAGAGGAACACCGCACTGCGATAACAGCCATAGAATTTCCGTATGCATCAAAATCTGCACTGCTATAATTGTTTTGTTCATAAGCAGATAGGGAATCGCACCCAGATACATGAGCCATTAGAAAGCCCCGGCGGTCATCCGCCAACAGCCCTGGATAGTTCCGCTCTGTTTGCAGTGTCAAAGGTGTCAGTTGCTTTTTTCGTACAGCAGGCCAGTCAAAACGCATCTCCACGCGGAACTGCAATGGTGGTATATTGCGCATCTACCTGTTTAAACTGTGCTCTTGCGCCACTCCAGGCAGCGAAGCCGATGGCGCAAAAAGGCGATTGCCACCGCCATCAGCAGTGCCAACAGCGCGGTAAACGCAGGTGTACGCTGCAGATATTTTCTGAATAGGTTCATGCGGCACCCTCCCCCATATTGTCTATCTGGCGCATGGCTTAGGCCATGCGCCAGATGTGTTGCAATGAATCGCTTACAGAAGTCTGATGCAGGCAGGTAATGGCAACTTCCTAAAGTTGCGACACGGAATATCAAAGACACCATTTTAGAAAACGCGCCATGTAATTGGAGAACCAACAGCATAACATATATGGAAAAAAGCGATGCGTGTACATGCCGACAGGCTCTCGATTCGGAAAAGACATAGAAAAAGCATATAATTTCACTTTTTAAGGAAGAGGTTTCTTCGTTGTATTCTTATAGTAGCATAATTGAAAAAGCTTGTAAAGAGTTTTGACATGAACAGCAGGTAAAATGTAACGAACATAGCCCGCAACCCCGAAGGGAAGCGGGCTATGCTGTTTCAATCAGACGGTCATTTGGTTGCTGTTGGGACTGCTGCCGGTTCAGCATGCCAGACTGCTCTGAGTGCGGTAGAGGTCTGCGTAAAGACCGCCTTTCGACAGAAGCTCCGTATGGGTTCCCTCTTCCTGAATGACTCCGTCGGCAATGGAACAATGCGGGAAGCCGAGCGTATGGTGGACAGGCGGTGGGCGATGATGAGGGTGGTTCTGCCCTGGGAGAGGTTGTCAAAGGCTCTCTGAATCTTGGCCTCGGTGACGGAATCCAGAGCGGAGGTTGCTTCGTCCAAAATCAGGATGGGGGTTTTTCAGGAAAATACGCGCGATGGACACGCGCTGCTTCTGCCCGCCGGACAGGAGCGTGCCGCGCTCGCCGACATAGGTGTCGAAGCCGTCGGGCATGGCCATGATATCGTCGTAGATTTCAGCCTTCTTAGCGGCTTCGTAGACTTCTTCTTCCGTGGCGTCGGGCTTGCCGTAACGAATGTTTTCAAAAATGGTGTCGGCAAAGAGGAAAACGTCCTGCTGAACAATGCCGATGTTCTGATGAATGGATTTTTGCGTAACCTTGCGCACGTCGACGCCGTCGATGCAAATGCTGCCGGAGGACACGTCGTAGAACCGGGGGATGAGCTGACACAGGGTGGATTTTCCGCCGCCGGAAGGACCGACAATGGCTACGGTCTCACCGGGCTTTACGTGCAAATCCACGTTGTGCAGGACGGCCAGATCTCCATCGTAAGCGCAACTGACATGATTGACGTCGATTTTGCCGGTCACATGGGACAAGGTCTGGGCTTCCAGGGGATCTTTTTGACTGGGCTCGGTGCTCATGATATCCCGGAAACAGGACAAACCGGCAAAGCCGCTGGCAAACATCTCGGAAAAGTTGGCCAATTTCCGCATGGGATTGACGAACGTGCCGATGTACAAGGAGAAGGTCAAAAGGTCCACCAGGTCCATCTGCTCCCGCATAATCAGCCACCCGCCAAAGGCGATGACAACCACCTGCAGGCTGCACAGGAAAAATTCCATGGTGGAATTGAACCGCGCCATGGCTTTGTGAAACTGGCGCTTGGAGGTTTTGTACTTCCCGTTGGCCCGGCTGAAGCGGTGATTCTCCCAGCTTTCGTTTGCGAAGGCCTTAGCGGTCCGGATGCCGGAAAGAGAGGATTCAATTTCCGTATTGATGTGCCCGATTTTCTGCTTGACCTCCTTGGAGACCGCCGACATACGCCGGCGCTGTGTGGTAACCACCAGGGCGAAGATCGGAATCAGAACGGCAACCACCAGGGCCAGCTTCCACTGTATGGAGAACATAACCGCCAAGGCGCCCAGGATGGTGATGCAGGAGGTCACGGTGTCTTCCGGACCGTGGTGGGCCAATTCCGTCAGGTCGAACAGGTCGGAGGTCAGTCGGCTCATCAGCTGGCCGGTGCGGTTCCGGTCATAGAAATCAAATCCCAGGTCCTGCATATGGGTGAACAAATCCCGGCGAATGTCCGCTTCTACCCGGATGCCGAAGGTGTGGCCCCAGTAACAGATGATATAGTTGAGCGCACTGCGCAGGACATATGCCGCCACCACGCCGGCCATCACAAGGAAGAAGGTGCGGTAAGCGCGATTGGGGAGCCACTCGTACATGGCAGTCCGGGATATTAAGGGAAAGGCCAGGTCGATGACGGAGACCAACATGGCGCAGGACATATCCAGGAGAAACAGCCGCCGGTGGGGCTTAAAGTAGGAGAAGAAGATGCGCAGAGACCCCCTTGGTCTGATAATCTTTCGTGGTCATAACTGTCGATTCCTCGCTTGTATTGAATATTCTGGCCCTATTATAACGATTTTTGCCCAAAATGCAAGGGTGCAACGGTTGTATCGGCATGCAAAATCGTGTATACTCAGAGAAAATCTAGGGGGAGTTCAGATGGAGCTGTTGTATCAAGATGCGCAAATCGCCGTTTGCATCAAACCGCAGGGCGTCTTATCCGAGGCAGGACCCGGCTCTTTGCCGGGGCTGCTGCAGGACGCGCTGGGCGGGAGCATATATCCGGTCCACAGACTGGACCGCAATGTAGGCGGCGTCATGGTTTATGCCCGGACCAAGGCTGCTGCGGCAGCCCTGTCCCGGGCGATTCAGGACGGAGGCATGGCAAAAGAGTACCTGGCTTTGATCCACGGCCGCCCCATGGGGCCGGAGGGTGTGGGAGGACCTCCTTTGGAAAGACAAGGAAAAAAATCATGTCTTTGTGGTCCGGCGCATGCGCAAAGGGGTGAAGGCGGCCAAGCTGGCTTACCGGACGCTGGAAGCCCGGGAAAATTTGACCTTGGTTCACATCCGGCTGTACACCGGCCGGAGCCATCAAATTCGGGTTCAGTTTGCCAGCCGGGGATTTCCTTTAGCAGGTGACCATAAATACGGCAGCCGCGACAAAGCTGCCGCGCCTGCCCTTTGGTCCTTTCGCCTGACGTTCCCTCATCCGTCCACAGGCCGAATGTTGACCTTCTGCCGGCCCCCGGCGGGGGAAATCTGGTCTTCGTTTTCCTCTGCCTTTCCGGAGGCGTCTCCATGGGACGGCCGGGCTTCTGAAGGCGGTTCAAAGTCTGCCGTCTTTAAAGAAGGGGATCCGGCTCACGTTGTGCGGTGAGGGCGGAAATTTCATAAGCGGTACGCAGCTCTACCCCCTCCTCGGTGGCTTTGCGGTAGAGCCTACTCTGTAGGCGTCCGGTCAGGCGAATGGTGTCTCCTGTGGCGCACTGGGAGAGGGCCTGTGCAGTCCGGCCCCACAGGATACAGGGTAAGTAATCCGAGCGCCGGTATGAACGGGGCACGGCCAGCATAACATCGCAAATTTCCCGGCCCAGAGGGGTCCGCCGGTAAACAGGAGCCTTACAAATGGCGCCGGTGAGGAGGATTTCATTGCAAGGCTCCTCCCGGCTGGTTTGCACAGAGCTGGCGAAGACGAAGATTAAGAGCCGCTGCCCCGTTGGGCTGTGGTTGTTAAAGGAGCGGACTTGGCCCCGTACCTCGATCCGCTCTCCGCCGGACAGATCCATTTGATTCAAGACCTCTTCCCGGGCAATGACCGGCAGATGATCCACGGCTCCGGAGAGCCGGGGACTTCCAGAACAAAGCGGTAGAATCGATTGCCGTGATTCTCGTGAGAAAACTGCGGCAGCTCCAGCAGAGAGCCCCGGATGGCGGCCTGATTGGCAGTGTGTTCCATACTTCCACCTCAAATTCCAGTTCGTATGGAATACTCTATGACAGGCTCTACGGGGATATGCGGACTATCTGCGGCCTTTGGCGGCCGTCCGTCGCTTGGATGCCGGTTGCGCGGCGGCTTTGGGCGGCCGGATCAGGCACTTTGGGCCGGTCCCAATCAAATCTTCTCGACCGGCCAGATGAAGCGCTTCATAAACCAGCTTTTGATTTTTTGGGGTCCCGGTATTGAATTAAAGCGCGCTGCATGGCTTTTTCGTGGGGAGTCCGGGGTACAAAACCGGCTCCATGGTCCTGGGGTCCAAACCGGTACAGTACATCACAGTGGAAAGGGTGGACGGTGTGGGATAAAAATCCTGAACCTGCTCCGGCATGTAACCCAGATCTCGGACGAACTCCGCCAGCTCGACCGCCTCTTTCCAGGTGGATCCGGGATGAGAGGACATCAGATAGGGAACCAGGTACTGCTTGCGATGATACTGCCGGTTCAATGCAAAATACTGATCGGAAAATTGCTGGTAGACGGCATGGCCGGGCTTCCCCATTTTGGAAAGCACCGGCTGAGATACATGCTCCGGCGCCACCTTCAGTTGGCCGGACACGTGATGCTGCACCAGCTCCCGGAGGAAGGTATCCCGGCGGTCCGCGAGCACGTAGTCAAAGCGGATGCCGCTGCGGATAAAGACCTTCTTGACGCCGGGCAGCTTTCGAAGCTTTCGCAGAAGGCTCAGGTAATCGCTGTGATCTGCCCGGAGGTGGGGGGCAGGGGGTGGGAAATAGGCACTGCCGCCCGGGGCAAGCACCCTGCGTCAGCTGCTTTTCACAGGCCGGGGCGCGAAAATTGGCGGTAGGACCGCCGACATCGTGAATATATCCCTTGAAGTCCGGGTCCTGCGTCATGCGCTTTGCCTCGGCCAGAATGGATTCATGACTGCGGGCCTGAATGATTCTGCCCTGATGAAAGGTCAGAGCGCAAAAGGAACAGGCCCCGAAGCAGCCCCGATTGGATACCAGACTGAATTTCACTTCCCGGATTGCGGGAACGCCGCCGGCTTTGCGGTAGCTGGGGTGCGCATTCCGGCAGTAGGGCAGGTCATAGACGGCGTCCATTTCCGCTTGGCTCAGGGGCTTCTGCGGCGGATTCTGCACCACGAATTGCCGGGGGCCGTAGGGGCTCGGCCAGCCGCTTGGCAGTGTAGGGGTCCGTGTTCCGGTACTGCGTTTGAAAGCTCTCGGCATACCGCCGGGGCTGGTTTCGGACTTCTTCAAAGGCGGGTAAAATCACAGTGGGCAGACTGTCGTCCAGGTCCCGACACCGGTATACGGTGCCGTCGATGTAAGTCATATCGGAAACGGCCAGGCCGCTGTTCAGGCCGTCTGCAACCTCCCGGATGCTCCGTTCGCCCATGCCGTAGAGAAGCAGGTCGGCTTGGGCGTCCAGCAAAATGGACCGGCGCATTTGGTCGGACCAATAGTCGTAATGCGCCAGCCGCCGCAGGCTGGCCTCCACCCCGCCGATGATGATGGGGATGTCCCGGTAGCTCCGGCGAATCAGATTGCAGTATACAATGGTGGCCCGGTCCGGCCGCAGATCCATGGCGCCGCCGGGGAGAAGGCGTCAGTTTTTCGCCGGTGGAGGGAGACGGAATAATGGTTGACCATGGAATCCATGTTGCCTCCCGTGACCAAAAAAGCCGAGCCGCGGCCGGCCCAAAGGCGCAGATGGATTCCGGGTTTTTCCAGTCCGGCTGAGAGAATCCCAACCTTGTAACCGGCTGCCTCCAGGACCCGGCTGATGATGGCGTGGCCGAAAGAGGGATGATCCCATAGGCGTCTCCACGACATAGACAAAATCACATTGCTCCCATCCCCGGGCCTTCATATCCGCCCGGCATACGGGCAAAAATTCAGGCATAGAAATGCCTCTAGTAATTTTATATTTTATCTCAGTATAACAGAAATTGCGCCAAAGGAAGCCCCCGCCGAAATACGGCGGGGCAAAGACGTCCGGAAAACAGACCGACCGGCCGGTCCCTGCAAGCTGTGGGACGCTTGCGTATTTCACACGGAATGGCCGTTTTGTTCTACTCAGCAAGTGACAGCCGGCAGACGTCCCTGACTGCGCAGCCAGGCTACGGTTTCCGTCAAAGTCTGACGCAGGGGCCTGGGATGATATTTCAGTTCCAGAGAGGCGCTGGCGTGAGAGAAGGAGGCGTTGGTTTCCAGAGTATACAGCGAGTAGGAGGTGTACAGAGGCGGCTGACGCCGGAGCCGGTAATATTGCTCGAGAGAGGCGCAGTGAGCCGGGCAAACCACAGGGGCAAATAGGTTTTCACGGGCTTTGGCCGGTGATCTCATGCAGCATCGCAAGCAGATCCCGTACGCTGGCATAGTGGCCGGAGAGAATATAGCAGGCGCCCGGCCGCCCGCTTACAGCAGGCCAAGATGCCGCCGGCCACGTCCCGCACGTCTACAAAGTCATACCCGCCCTGCACACCGGCGGTGAGGCGGTGGCGGCAATAGTCCATCACTAGGGCGGTCAGATGCCCCATGCCCCAGTCGTAGGGTCCCAGGATGCCGGAAGGATGCACCACACTGGCATTCAGCCCCGCACCGGCGGCGCGGAGCACATAAGCGGTCGCTTCGGCTTTGGTCTTGGCGTAGGCGCCCACCACCTGGTCCGGATTGAAATTTCCAATTTCCGCAATGCGCTCCGGCCGGGGTAGCTCTGGGATTGCGTGAACAGAGCTCACATAAATCAGCTTCTTGACATGATGGGCCAGGCACAGGTCCACAATGTTTTGGGTTCCTCCCCATTGACGGCCCGCAGGTTGGGACCGGGCCGGGCGGTGATGCTGACGACACCGGCGCAGTGTATCACCACCAGCTCCTCGTCCGGTTCCTGCCGGAAGAGGGGCTCCAGGCTTTCCGGTTTCGCACGTCTCCATAGACGAGCTCCACAGGGTGCTCCGGCAAATGCGCTTCTCCGGGAAGCACCAAAGCGCGTACGGCGTCTCCCCGGGCAGTCAAGGCCCGAACGACAGCAGTGCCCAAGTGGCCGGCTGCGCCGGTGACCAAATAGCGGGTTTTCATTTCCGACACCTCCAGTGCGTATCAGTACCTTTATTATAATAGAATAGCGCTTCAAATTGCGTCTAATTCGTGAATAAATTTTAAAATAAGTAGAAATTTCCCGGGCAGCCCGGTATAATAGCTGGAAACGAGAATTTTTCAGGAAAGGGTGAAGCATATGGAGTATCGGGTATACCGCCGCTGGCAGGATTTGCCGGAGGCGGTGGAGGCAGATGTGATGCGCTTGCTGGAGGAGGCGTTTCCGGAGGAGGAGCGGCGGGAAGCGGCGGAAATGCGCCGTCTGTTGGGCAGCTCCAGGCTGGAGCTGCTGACGGTGCAGGAGGGGGGAAGCGCGCAGGGCTTTCTCATGCTGTGGAATCTGCAGGATATGGTCTTTTTAGAAAACTTTGCAGTGGCCCCTCCGCTTCGGGGCAAAGGGATGGGAGCCGAAATTTTGGAATATGTGTGGGAACACTGGGGCAAACCTATGCTGCTGGAGGTAGAACCGCCGGAGGGGGAGCTGCAGCGCAGAAGAATTGGCTTTTATGAGCGAAACGGCTTTTATCTCAACCGGTATCCCTACCGGATGCCCTGTCTGCGGGGGAACGGACCTTCGCTTCCGTTGCTGCTCATGTCCCGCCCGGCGCCGCTGACAGACGGACAAGCCAGGCAGGCGGCCCGGCGGCTGTACCGGGAAGTCTATGCCGGAAAGCCTGCGCCGGAGCTGCCGTGACGGAAGAGGCGGGAAGCGTGTTGCGTGGGACCTGCCGGGAGTCTGCGACGATTGCGATATTTGCAGGGAATCGAAAATAATCCTTGCTTTTTCTGAGACCGTATGGTAAAATGAACCGGTCTGAAAACAGGTGGGTCCTCTGCCGCGCCGGGCTGTCAGCGCCGGATGTCACGCAGGCACGAACGCCTTAATGGAAGGAGAACATGACAATGGATTTGATGAAGGCATTGACAAGCCAATACATGAAGCCTGAGCTGCCTGAGATGCGGGTAGGCGATACCGTCCGGGTTCACCAGAAGATTACAGAAGGTACCCGGGAGAGAATTCAGGTGTTTGAGGGCACCATCATTGCCCGTAAGCACGGCGGGATTGGCGAGACCATTACGGTGCGCCGGGTTTCCTATGGCGTCGGCTGCGAGAAGGTGTTTCCGGTTCACGGCCCTCGGGTGGTGAAGGTGGAGACCGTTCGCCACGGCAAGGTCCGCAGAGCAAAGCTGTATTATCTGCGGGATCGTTTCGGCAAGGCTGCCAAAGTCAAAGAAAGGGTTTGATCCCTATTCCAGAACAAGGACGCGCCGCAGTGGGCGCGTCCTTGCGCGTTGGATGCGCTTTGCCGGTTGCAGAGGAGGGGACATGTCGTGCAAGAAAACCGAAGCCGTATGCGTAAGCCCACGCGAAAGACGCCTCTTTGCAGGGCGGTCCTTCACACGGCCCTGGTGGCTGCGGCCGGTGTGGCGCTGGGAGCAGCGGCAAAGCTGCTGGATTTGTACGCGGCAGCTTGGGGCGATGTTTTTTCTCAGATGTCGGTGTGGATTTTTTTGTGTACGCTGATTTCCGTATTCAGCAGTACCCCCTGGTGGGCTGCAGCCCGTGTGTTTTTCTTCTGCGGCGGAATGCTGTCGGCCTACTATGTCACTGCAGAGCTGACCGCAAGCGTTTATGCCATGCAATTCGTCTGGGGATGGTTTCTGTTTTCCTTGATCTGCGCCGTTTTGGCATTTGTCCTTTGGTACGGGCGGGGCAGCGGTTGGGTTTCCTATGTCATCGGAACCGGCGTAATTTTGATCATGCTGGCGCTTGCTGTTATTTTATTTGATAAAATCCGGGTTGCAGATTTGATTTTTGCCGCGTTGACAGGGGTTGTTTTGTTCCGAAAGCAGCCGTTGGCGGGAAAATGAGAAGCAGAACCGGGATGACGGGTTCGCGTTGCAGGCCTTCTTGCAACGCGTTCTGTTTTTCGTAAGGGCTGAAACACGCCGTTTCCCCCTTTGATTTTAAAAAAACGTAAAAAAAGTGCCCGCCCCCTTTCTTTATCTGTGCCTTTTGTGTATAATAGAAAAAATCCAATTCTATAGAGGGATGATCGCGATGCAAAATGAACCACAAAATTCTATATCTCCTGAGAAGAGCAATCAGCTGAACGAAGAGCAAACGAGTCGGACGGAAGAGCCCAAGGAGCTGGAGCAGAGGCCTTCCCGATGGGGAGAATGCTATACGCTGCTCCATGACTTGGTATATATTCTGGCGTTTATTACCATTTTATTTGTGTTTGCCCTGCGGGTGGTTTCCGTGTCCGGTTCGTCTATGTACCCGACCTTGGTGCATACAGATTATGTGGCGCTGCTGAGCAATGTCTTCTACTCCGGCTCCGACATTCAAAATGGAGACATTGTAGTGGCCCTGGCGCCTCGGTTTGACGACGAGCCCCTGGTCAAACGGGTGATTGCCACAGCCGGCCAGACGGTGGACATTGATTTTGAACAGGGCGTCGTTTATGTAGACGGCGTTGCTCTGGAGGAGGACTACATCAATGAGCCCACCTACCGCCAGTTTTATGACCGGGGTGTGACCTTTCCTTTGACGGTAGAGGAAGGGCATGTATTCTTAATGGGTGATAACCGGAACGACTCCTCGGACAGCCGTTTGGCGGCTATTGGGCAGGTGGACACCCGATATATTTTGGGTAAGGTATTGTTTATCATGCTGCCGGGTTATGACCAGGTGACGGATTCCAGAGATTTTGGCCGGATCGGGGTTGTTTCATAAGGAGATTGCAATGGAGCAAATGAACATTCAGTGGTATCCCGGCCATATGACCAAGACGCGCCGGCAAATGGAGCAGGATTTGAAGCTGGTGGACGTGGTTTGTGAGCTTTTGGACGCCAGAATTCCCATTTCCAGCCGAAATCCGGACCTCGCCGCCCTCTGCGGTCCCAAACCCAGACTGGTGCTTTTAAACCGGATGGATATGGCGGATCCTGCCGCCACCCGCGCTTGGTGCGCCTCCTTTCGCGAGCAGGGTTTGGCGGCGATTGCCGTAGATTGTAAGAGCCGGAAGGGGCTGTCTGCGTTTGTTCCCGCGGTCCGGACCTTGCTTCAGGAAAAGCTGCAGCGGGATGCGGCGAAGGGACAGAATCGCCCGATGAAGATTATGGTGGTTGGGATTCCCAATGTGGGAAAATCCACTCTAATTAACCAGATTTCCGGCCGGAAGGGCGCTAAGGCGGAAAACCGCCCCGGCGTCACGCGAGGCAAGCAGTGGGTGACGGTGGACAGCGGCCTTTTGCTGCTGGATACGCCCGGCATTCTCTGGCCCAAGTTTGAGGATCCGGAGGTGGGCGTCCGCCTGGCCTATACCGGCGCGGTGAAAGATGATGTCCTGGACACGGAGGCCCTGGCGGCACGGTTGATGCAGATGCTGTGGAAGCATGATCCTCAGGCGCTTCGGGACCGGTACCGGTTGGAGGACTTCCCGGAAGACGTACCGGGATATGCGCTTTTGGAGGCGGCAGGACGGAAGCGGGGCTTCTTGCTGTCCCGGGGGGAAATTGACACCGAGCGAATGGCCCGGGTTTTGCTGGAGGAGTACAGGAACGGAAAACTGGGGCGCTTCACCCTGGAGGTCCCGGAGGATCTGGAGGTGCAGGCATGAGTCAGGTGGATTTGTGGGAGCTGGAACGGGGCCTTGCCGCCCAGGGACTGGGCGCGATCTGCGGCGTGGACGAGGCCGGGCGCGGGCCTTTGGCCGGTCCGGTGTGCGCAGCGGCTGTTCTGCTGCCCTTGGGCGTCGAAATACCGGGCCTCAATGATTCCAAGAAATTAAGTGATAAAAAGCGGCGGGAGCTATTTGACGTCATCTGTCAAAAGGCGCTGTCCTTCGGCATAGCTTTTGCTACAGAACAAGAGATTGACCGGATTAATATTTTGCAAGCAACCTTTCTGGCGATGGCCCGGGCCGTGTCCCAATTATCTCAAAAGCCGGATCTGGTTTTGGTGGATGGAAACCGGGAACCGGAACTGGATGTGCCGGTGCAGACGGTGGTGGGAGGAGACGGCAAAAGCGCCAGCATTGCCGCCGCATCCATTTTGGCGAAGGTTACCCGGGATGACGTTATGATCGCCGCTGCCGGGCAGTACCCCGGCTATGGGTTCGAGGTACATAAGGGATACGGGACGAAGCGCCATTATGCGGCTCTAGAGGAGCTGGGTCCATGTCCCCTTCACCGGCAGAGCTTTTTGAAAAAATTTTATGCCGGGAAGTAATCTGACCGGCCCTTGGGGCGAGGCGGTGGCGGCGGCGTACTTGCGAAAAAACGGTATTTGCTGGTGGCCTGCAATTACCGCTGCCGTTTTGGCGAGATTGATCTCATCGCGGAGCGGGGCGGATATCTGGTATTTGTGGAGGTAAAGCTTCGGAAGTCCGACCGTTTTGCCGCTGCTGCAGAGTATGTGGACCGAAGGAAACAGGAGAGAATCAAATCTACGGCCCAAATGTGGTTGAGTACCCATCCCAGTGGATTGCAGCCTAGATTTGATGTCATTGAAATTTATGCGCCGGAGGGCGTAGAGACGCGCCGTCCGAAAATTTATCATTGGGAGGATGCGTTTTCATGAATTTGCCGGTATGTGACCTGCACTGTGATACGGCCCTGGAGCTCATCAGCCCGCAAAAGCTGCAGAGGTTTTGCCGTTTGGCCCGCAACGAGGGCCATGTGGACCTGGAACGGGGCGGCTGTCTGGCCGCTTACGCACAATTTTTTGCGGTGTTTACCACGCCGGATATGGACCCCAATGGGGTCTACGGACCGGAGGAAATTTTTTCTGCGGTTTTGCACAATCTCTTGGCTGAAATCGAAGAAAACGAGAGAATTCAGCTGGCCGGAACCCCGGCGGATGCCGGGAGAATCACACAGGGGGGAAAGATTGCGGCTTTTTTATCCCTGGAGGGGCCGGCCGGCATTGGGTTTGATCCGGGCCGTTTGGAAGAGCTGGCGGCCAGGGGCTTCCGTATGACGACGCTGACCTGGAATGAACAAAACCCCCTGGCCGGCTCTCACAAAACCGGCGGCGGCCTGACGGCCCGGGGCCGGGCCTTTGTGGAGGCGGCGCAGCGCCATGGCATGGCGGTGGATGTGAGCCACCTCAGCGATGAGGCGTTTTGGGATATTATGGATATCACCCAGGCCCCGGTGTCGGCCAGCCATTCCAACAGCCGAGCTGTGTGGCCGGAGAGCCGGAACCTCACCGATGCCCAGTTCCGGGCCATCTGTGAAACCGGCGGCGTGGCGGGAATCAATTTGTTTACCGGCTTTCTTGGAGAGGAGCCGGTTACTTTGGAAACCGTTTGCCGCCATGTGCTGCATTGGCTGGACATGGGAGGAGAGAAGCATATAGCGCTGGGCGGCGATTTGGACGGCTGCCAGCGTTTGCCCGAGGGCTTTACCGGTGTGGATTGCTATCCCGCGCTGGCCCGGGCGTTGGCGGGCCATGGCGTGCCCCGCCGGACGCTGGAGGATATTTTTTGGAACAATGCCATGAGGATGCTGGAACGATGCTCTATGTCACAACCTTAGACCGTACGGTCACTTATACGGCGCAGGCCACTTTGGAGCGGGCGACCGGCCCGGACGGCGGCCTGTTTATTCCCCTGACGCTGCCGCAATATGATGCGGCGGCCCTGGCGGCCCTGCTGGCGCTCCCGTTTTGGGACTGTGTGGCCGGCGTGCTCAATCAATTTTTTCCGTTGCGCCTTCAGGGCGGTGAATTGCAGGGGCCGGATGGGATTTTGCCGGAGCCGGTTTTTATCCGCCGTAAGATTGCCGTGGCGGAGCTGTGGGACCGGAAGACCGGCTCTTTCCAAGGCCTGCGGGCCTGCCTGTGCGACCGGCTGGGTTCCCGGCTGCGTTCCCGGGGGAACTGGCCCTTTGTAGCGCTGGACGTGGCGCTGCTGTTTGGGCTTTACGGTAGTCTATGCCGGTCCGGCTGGCTGCGCGTGGGCGCGCCGGTTCATTTGGCTGTGGCGTCGGGAGAGTTTACCATGCCCATGGCCGCCTGGTATGCCCGGCGCATGGGACTTCCCGTGGGGGATGTGATATGCGCTTGCAATGACAACGGCTCGCCCTGGGAGCTTCTGCACCGGGGAGAGCTTCGCCTGAGCGGCGACTGCCTGCCGACCCGCTTGCCGCTTTTGGATGTGGGCCTGCCCTGCAATTTGGAGCGTTTGATTTGCCAGGCGTTGGGACCTGCCGTTGCGGCGCACTACTGTCAGGCTCGAAGCCGGCGGGGAACGTTTACTCTAAACCCGGAGCAGCATGCCAATTTAAGGGCGGGCTTTTTCGTCGGCGTGGTCGGCGCGGACCGGGCCAACGGGCTGATTCCCAGAATCCTCAGCACGTCGGATTATTTGCTGAGTCCCTACAGCGCCTTGGTATACAGCGGCCTGATGGACTACCGCGCTTTGGCGGGAGAGGGAACGCCGGCTCTTCTGGTGGCGGAGGAAAGCCCGTTGCGCTGGGGAGAAGAGGTGCTGACGGCGCTGGACATGCCGGTGGAAAATATTGTGGGGCAGATCGACAGCCTGCAGCGGCAGGCCGCGCTGCGCCGGAGGGGGGACTAAATGGCGCTTTACGCGATTGGCGATTTGCATCTGTCTTTAGGCGTGTCCAAGCCGATGGATGTGTTCGGCGGCGTTTGGGAAGGTTATTTGGAAAAGCTGAACCGGGGCGTGTCCTGCATTGGGCCGGAGGATACGACGGTGCTTTTGGGCGACCTGACCTGGGGAATGGACCTGACGCAGGCCCGGCCTGATTTTGCCTGGATTGCCCGGATTCCCGGGAAAAAGATTATCTTAAAGGGAAATCACGATTACTGGTGGACCACTGCTGCGAAATTTTACCGGTTTTGTGAGGAAAATGGGTTTGAAAACCTGTATGTACTCAATAATAATTGTTACTTTTACAACGGGTATGCCATCTGCGGCACCCGGGGCTGGTTTTATGAGGAGGAGCGCAGCGGACAGCACGATGAAAAGGTTTTCCGCCGGGAGCTCTGCCGGCTGGAGGCTTCGCTGCAGGCGGCAGGGGAGCGGACCAAGCTGTGCTTTCTGCACTATCCGCCCCGGTACCGGGGGTATGTGTGTTCTGAGATTTTGGAGTTGATGCGCCGGTACGGGGTGCGGGCCTGCTATTACGGGCACCTCCACGGCAGCAGCCATCAGCTGGCCGTAGAGGGCCTTTGGGACGGCATCGAGTTCCGCCTCCTTGCGGCGGATTATCTGAACTTTCAGCCGGCTAAGATTATTTCGGAAGAAATGCAAGAAAATGGTGGACAATTTGCCAATCGTTTGCTAAAATAGGACGGATACCTGTGGCAATGCGCCGTTTCGGACGAAAACCGGACAGAAGAGTATACCAGGATGGCTGTCAGAACAGCCTGTAATATAGGAGGATAAAACGACATGAACGTAAAGAACATTGAGAAGGAAAGCTCCAAGGCCAAGATTACCGTAGAGATTGAAAGAGATCTCATGGACTCCGGGGCCAACCAGGCTTACCTGAAGGCGCGGAAGGACATTCAACTGCCCGGTTTCCGCAAGGGCAAGGCGCCCCGGAAAACTGATCGAATCCATTTACGGCGCGCATGTGTTCTATGAAGATGGTCTGGAAGAGATTTTCCCCCAGGTCTACCAGTTTGCAGTTGTAGAGCAGGAGCTGAAGGCGGTGGGCCGTCCCAGCTTGACCAGCATGGATATCGCGGAAGACGGTTCTGTGACGATTGTGTTGGAGACGGAGCTCTACCCGGAAGTAACTCTGGGCCAGTATCGGGGCCTGGAAGTGGAAAAAGTGGAGCCCTCTGTTACCGATGAGGAAGTCGAGGCGGGGAGCTGGACCGGATGGCCAAAACGTGGCCAGCCGTGAGACGGTAGAGCGCCCGGCGGCCGACGGCGACACGGTGAATCTGGATTTTGAGGGTTTTGACAACGGTGTTGCCTTCGAGGGCGGCAAGGGTGAGAAATTTGATCTGGTTCTGGGCTCCGGTTCCTTCATCCCCGGCTTTGAAGAGCAGGTGGTGGGCATGTCCGCCGGAGAGGAGAAGGACATTGACGTGACCTTCCCGGCCGATTACCATGCCAAAGAGCTGGCCGGTAAGCCGGTTACGTTCCATATCAAGGTGAACGGTATCACGGTGGAGCGGATTCCGGAGAAGGACGACGAGTTTGCCAAGGACGTGTCGGAGTTTGACACGCTGGAGGCGCTGCGGGCGGACATCCGGGCCAAGCAGCTGGAGTCGCGGAAGCAATCCATCGAGCGGGCTTTTGAGTCGGCAGCGGTGGAGAAGGCGGCGGAGAACGCAACGGCGGACATTCAGGAAGCCCTTGTGGAAGAAGAGCTGGACCGCCAGATGAACAATTTCGCTTACCAGCTGCAGAGCAGCGGTATGACGATGGAGCAGTATGCCAAGATGATGGGCGGCGACCTGAGTACCATGCGCAAAGCCCTTCGCCCCTCTGCGGAGAAGCAGGCGAAGGTGGATGTGACTCTGGGTGAAATCGTGAAGGTAGAGAACCTGGAGGTTACCGACGAGGAGGTCGAGGCGGAATACCAGAGCCTGGCAGATACCTACCACATGGAGCTGGAAAAGGTCCGGGGATTGGTGGAGGCGGAGAGCCTGAAACAGGATTTGCTGACCCGGAAGGCCGTTAAGCTGATTGCGGAAGCGGCTGTGCCTGTGGCGCCTAAGCCTGAGGAAGAGACCAAGACGGAGGAATAATTCTCAGGTTTTCTGGTTAGAATGTCTCAGCTTTGAAAGGAGATTTTGACCATGAGTTTAGTTCCGTATGTTGTGGAGCAGACCAGCCGGGGTGAACGGAGTTATGATATTTTTCCCGGCTGCTCAATGACCGTATTATTTTCCTGTCCGAAGAGGTCAACGATACCACGGCAAGCTTGGTTGTGGCGCAGTTGCTGTACCTGGAGTCTCAGGATCCCGACAAGGATATTCAGTTTTACATCAACAGTCCGGGCGGCAGCGTCACGGCCGGAATGGCAATTTTCGATACCATGCAGTATGTAAAGTGCGATGTGGCCACCATCTGTGTGGGAATGGCTGCCTCCATGGGCGCGTTCCTTCTGGCGGCCGGCGCCAAGGGCAAGCGCATGGCGCTGCCCAATGCGGAAATTATGATTCACCAGCCCTCCGCAGGCACCCAGGGCCAGATTACCGATATGGCGCTACATTTGAAGCGGCTGGAGACGATTAAAAAGCGGATGAACCAGATCCTGGCGGACCGCACTGGAAAACCGGTGGAGACGGTCACAGCCGACTGTGAGCGGGACAATTTTATGTCTGCACAGGAGGCGCTGGAATATGGCCTGATTGATAAGGTCATCACCACCCGCTGAGTTTTCGGAGGATATGCATGGCAAGACGCGATGAACAGGAGTCCGCTGCTCCTTCTGCGGGAAGCGAGAGACTCAGGTGGAGCGGATGATTTCCGGTCCCGGCGTATATATTTGCAGCGACTGTGTCCGGGTTTGCAGTTCCCTTTTGGATGATGCGTACACGCCCCAGCCGGAGGCGGGAAAACTGCGGGTTCCGGAGACGCTGCCTACGCCGAAGGAGATCAAAACCTTTATGGATGGCTACATTGTGGGCCAGGAAGCGGCAAAGGTTGCCCTGTCGGTGGCGGTTTACAACCACTATAAGCGGATTTACTTTGGGGGCAACTCGGATGTGGAGCTGCAGAAGAGCAATATTTTGCTGATCGGACCGACCGGTTGCGGCAAGACGTTGTTTGCCCAAACCCTGGCCAAGATTCTCAATGTGCCCTTTGCCATCGCCGATGCCACTACCTTGACAGAGGCGGGCTATGTGGGCGAGGATGTGGAGAATATTCTTCTGCGCCTTCTTCAGGCTGCGGATTTTGACATTGATTTGGCGGAGCGCGGAATTATTTACATCGACGAGATGGATAAAATCGCTCGAAAGAGCGAAAATACTTCTATCACCCGAGATGTGTCCGGTGAAGGCGTGCAGCAGGCGCTGCTGAAAATTGTAGAAGGTACGGTGGCCAACGTGCCGCCTCAAGGAGGGCGGAAGCATCCCCAGCAGGAGATGATCCAGGTCAATACCTCCAACATTCTCTTCATTTGCGGCGGCGCCTTCGACGGTCTGGATAAGATCATCGAATCCCGCACGGACCGCTCTGCCATTGGCTTTGACGCTCCGGTTCAGAGTAAAAACAGCGGGATGTGGGCAAGCTGCTGGCCCAGGTGCAGCCGCACGACCTTTGAAATTCGGCATTATTCCAGAGCTGGTGGGTCGGCTGCCGGTGATTACGGCTCTGCGCAGCCTGACCAAGGAGGACTTGATTCGGATCCTCACAGAGCCCAAGAATGCCCTGACCCGGCAGTATCAGAAGCTGCTGGAGCTGGACCACGTGGAGCTGGAGATGGAAGACGACGCTTTGGCTGCTATTGCACAAAAGGCCATCGACAGACAGATCGGCGCCCGGGGACTCCGGGCGGTGATGGAAGAGCTCATGACCCAGATCATGTACGAAATTCCCTCCGACTTGTCTATTCAGAAGGTGATCGTAACGGAATCCTGTGTCCAAGGGGGCAGCCGCAGATTATCCGGGATGCAAATCACCCCAGGGCAAAAGAGCCGGGTTCGGCCCGGCGCCTGAACCGGTGGAATTGGCCCTACACAGAGAGGAAGCCGACAGATGCGGGAAGGGGGCAGGGTAACTGCCTCCTTTGTGCTGTTTTCTGCAGGGGCAGCGTGTTAATTTCCACAGGCGCCGTACCCGGCGGCTGTGCGGAAAGGAGACGATACTATGAGTGAAATTTTGATTTCGGAACAAATGCCCATTTTAGCCCTGCGGGGCTTGACGGTATTTCCCAAACAGATGCTTCATTTTGATGTGGGCCGGGAAAAATCTGTGAAGGCGCTGGAATTGGCGATGAAGGGAGATCAAAGGATTTTCCTGGTGACGCAAAAAAATATCCTAGACGACGAGCCCACGGAAAAAGCATCTTTACCGCATCGGCACGGTGGCAAAGATCAAGCAGGTGCTGCGTACCCAGGGGGACCTGGTTCGGGTCCTGGTGGAAGGGGAGTACCGGGCCTGTATTGGCCAGTTGCTTCAGACCGAGCCCTGTTTGTCCGGCCGGGTGGAATCCGTGCCGGAACAGAACAGCGATGCCGGAGCGCCCAGAGCAGAGGCTCTGATGCGGGAAGCGGTGATGCTCTTTGATGAATTTTGGAGCTCCTTCAAAAGCCTGCCCAAGAGCTGCAGCTCCGCCTTTTGGCTGTGCATGAGCCGGGCTTCATTGCCGATACCATCGGCCAGCACGCCACCTTCGGCTACCAGGATAAGGCCAAGCTGTTGGCGCAGCTGAACCCGGTGCGTCGCTTGGACGCAGCGGTGCGCCTGCTGCGTCACGAGCTGGAGGTTTTGAAGCTGGAGTCTGAAATGCAGGACAAGACCCGCGAGCAAATTGACAAAGGCCAGCGGGACTATTACTTGCGGGAGCAGCTGAAGGTCATTCGCAATGAGTTGGGCGAAGACGACGAGGAAGAAGACGCGGCGGCGTACCGGGCCAAGATTCAGGCCCTGCATCTGGAGCAGGATGTGGAAGAGAAGCTTCTGAAGGACGTGAGCCGTATGGCGAAGCAGTCCTTCGGCTCCTCTGAGGGAGCTGTGCTGCGCAGTTACCTGGACACCATCCTGGAGCTGCCCTGGAATAAACGGACCCGGGAGCGGGTGGATATCCAGGCTGCCAGAAAGATCCTGGATGAGGACCATTTTGGCCTGGAGAAGGTCAAAGAACGGATTTTGGAGATTTTGGCGGTGAAGCAGATGGCGCCGGAGCTGCCGGGACAGATCATTTGTCTGGTTGGTCCCCGGGCGTAGGTAAGACCTCCATCGCCTATTCCATTGCGCGCTGCTTAAATCGGAAGATGGCCCGGATTTCCTTGGGCGGCGTTCACGATGAGGCGGAGATCCGGGGTCACCGGAAGACCTATGTGGGCGCTATGCCGGGCCGCATCATGACGGCTTTGTCCCAGGCCGGCTCTCGAAATGCGCTGCTGCTTCTGGATGAGGTAGACAAAATGGGGGCCGATTACCGGGGGGATCCGTCTTCTGCGCTGTTGGAGGTGCTGGATGCAGAGCAGAACGGCACGTATCGCGACCATTATGTTGAGGTCCCCTTTGACCTGAGCGAATGTATGTTTATCACCACGGCCAATACCACCGATACCATCCCCGGCCCTTACTGGACCGCATGGAGGTCATTGAGTTGGGCTCCTATACCGATGAGGAGAAGCTGATGATTGCCAAGGATCATTTGCTGCCCAAGCAGATGAAGAAGCACGGCCTGAAGCGAGCCCAGCTGCGTCTGACCGATGATGCCGTTCGGGAGATCATCACCTGCTACACCCGGGAATCCGGCGTCCGGAATTTGGAACGCCGGCTGGGAGCGCTGTGCCGGAAGGTGGATATGCGCCTGGTGGGGAGGACGCGCCCAAACGGATTACGGTATCCGGAAGCAATTTGGAGGAATTTCTAGGCGTTCGCAAGTTCCCGGCGGATCAGCTTCCGCCGACGGATCCGGTGGGTTTGGTTACCGGCTTGGCTTGGACTGCCGTGGGCGGAGAGACCTTGGAAGTGGAGGTCAATGTGATGGAGGGCTCCGGGAAGCTGGAGTTGACCGGCAACCTGGGCGATGTAATGAAAGAGTCCGCCCATGCTGCCCTCAGTTATATCCGTTCCCGGGCGGAGGTCCTGGGGATTCCGGTCGATTTCTATAAAACCCGGGATATTCATGTGCATTTTCCGGAAGGAGCGGTTCCCAAGGACGGCCCGTCGGCGGGTGTTACCGTGTGTACCGCGATGGTTTCTGCCCTGACCGGGACGCCGGTGCGGCGGGATATTGCCATGACCGGGGAGATTTCCATCCGCGGCCGCGTGCTTCCCATCGGCGGCCTGAAGGAGAAGACCATGGCAGCGCTGCGCCATGGCATCCAGACGGTGATCATTCCCCAAGCCAATCTGCGGGATTTGGAGGAAATTGACCAGACGGTGAGAAAGTCCTTGAACTTTATCACGGCGGAGCATGTGGACACGGTTTTGGAAGCGGCGCTGTTGCTGGAAAAGCCGATTCGAGATCGCCTCAAACGGGAGGACCTCACACCCATTGCCGTGGAGGGAAAGAAATCCGGGCGCAAGCCTGCTATTCGCCAGTAGGAGAGATATATGAATCTGCACAAAGTAGAATTTATTCGCTCCGTTGCCAAGTCCTCGGATTTCATCCAAGACGGCTTGCCGCAAATTGCCTTTGCCGGGAAGTCCAACGTAGGAAAATCCTCTGTGATTAATCGACTATTACAGCGAAAAAACTTTGCTCGAGTGGGCGAGGCGCCGGGAAAAACCGTGCATGTCAACTATTTTCTGGTGGATGGAAGGGTCTATTTGGTCGACCTGCCCGGCTATGGCTATGCCAAGGTGTCCCGCGAGGAAAAGGAACGCTGGAGCAAGCTGATGGAGGCGTATTTTGCGCAAATGCCGTTGCATTTGGGCGTTCTCCTGGTAGATGCCCGCCATAACCCGACTCGAAACGACTGCACCATGGCGGACTGGTTTTGGCCTCGGGCTGTCCCTTTGTGGTGGTGGCGAACAAATTGGACAAGGTGAAGAAGACCGAGAATTGAACCGAATCTGACACAGATTCGTCAGGATTTGAAGCTTCCCGCCGACTGCCCTGTGATTCCTTTCTCTGCTGAAAAGGGGGACGGGCGGGAGACGCTTTTGCGTCATATGTTATCTGTAGTCCAGGAATGACGGCAGGGTGCGCCCCGGAAACGACTTCCGGAGCGCATCTTTTTATGCTGCCGGGTTCGGAAGAGGTATATCCGGCGCCGCAGCCGTCCAGAATGTCTATATCTGCATCCAATGTGGGAAAATGCGGAATTTTTCTTGCAGAAAGATAGAAAGAGTGGTATAATTTCCTCTGAATACGCTGCTGGCTTGTAATCCCGGCCATTTCTGCAGAAAAGAGGAATGATATGAGCGCCTTTCAGAACTGGCTGAACCAGCTGAATTTTGAAAAGTTGTTGGAGCTGTTGATTACCATAGCGGCGGCCTTGGTTTGTATCACCTTGCATGAGGTGCGCCATGGCTATGCCGCTTACCGGCTGGGAGATCCCACGGCTAAAAATGCCGGCCGTTTGACGTTTAAGCCCATCCGTCATATTGATCCTGTGGGACTCCTGGTGATGGCGGTGGCCCGGTTCGGCTGGGCGAGGGCGGTTCCCATCAATCCCGGCAATTTTAAACACTTCCGTCGGGATACGGCGATCACGGCGCTGGCTGGCCCGGTGGCCAATGTACTAATTACCGCTTTGGCGTTGCTGCTGCACAGCACGACCATAGGCGTGTATCTTCGTTGGGACCGGCCGCAGTGGCTGCTGTATGTGGATCAGTTTTTTCAGTATACGGCAGTCCTCAGCGCGGGCCTGGCGGTTTTTAATCTCTTTCCCATTCCGCCGTTGGACGGCTCCAAAGTGCTGTTTTCCTTTCTGCCCCGGCCGATGTATGGCAAGCTGCTCCAATATGAGCGGTTTGGATTTCTCGTGTTGCTTTTTTTGCTGTGGTTCGGCGTGCTGGACGGACCTCTGGTATTTCTGCGGGAAGGACTGCTGGATTTGCTCTGGCCGGTCTGCCGCTGGCCCTTTGACCTGTTGATACGCGTATCCGCGTAGGAGTTTGGAATGAACGAACCCAATTACCATCTGGAGGGAATTGTCCGCACCCGCACGGAGGAGATGGAGGACTTTAACGGCCCGCTGGATGTCATTCTTTTGCTATTGAGCAAAAATAAAATTGAAATTGAAGATGTGAGCATCACGGCGATTTTGGAGCAGTATCTGGCATATCTGGACGAAATGAAACGGCTGGATATAGAAATTGCCAGTGAGTTTATTACCATGGCGTCGCATCTGATGCTCATTAAAACCAAGATGCTCCTCTCTGCCAGTGAACAGGCGGAGGCGGAGAGTGAAATGGAGCTTCTGCGGCAATCTTTGGTGGAGCGCCAGCGGAAAGAAACTTTGGAACAGATCCGGCAGGCAGTTCAGTTTCTGGAGGCCCGAAACGAAATCGGCCGCGCTCTGTTCACCAAGGGCCCGGAGCCTCTGCCCAAGAGTACGACGTATCAGTACCGGCATGAGCCGGCGGATTTGCTCCGTGCGTTGGCTGCTGTGGCAGAGCGCCGCCGCCGCCGGTTGCCGCCGCCGGTTACCAGCTTTCAAGGCATCGTCGGGAAAGAGCCTTTCCCTGTGACCAGAAAGGCCAAGGAGGTCATCCGGCGTCTGGTGCTTCATGGGGTCATGCGTTTGCGGCAGCTGTTTCAAGACAGCCGCAGCCGGTCGGAAATCGTGGCGACATTTCTGGCGGTGCTGGAATTGTGCCGGACCAGCTCGGTCTGGCTGACGGATGACGGTACAGGTGACAACCCGGAGTTGAAGCTGATTCGGACACCGGAAGAAGCCATAGGGAAGGAGACGGATGACTGATGGAGCCGGAGGAATTGGAACGTGCGGTGGAGGCGATTTTATTTGCTGCCGGAGAGCCGGTGGAGCTGAAGCGCCTGAGTCAGGCTCTGGGCTGTGAACCCGGCGAGGTGCAGGAGGCAGTCGACCGGCTGGCCGATCAATTGGCCTTTCAACGGCGGGGAATTCGGGTGGTACGGCTGGATGGGGCTTATCAGATGTGCTCGGCCGGGGAGATGGCGGACCTGGTGGCCCGTGCCCTGGAGACCCGAAAGCCTCCCAAGCTCTCTGCCTCTCAGCTGGAAACACTGAGCGTTATTGCGTATTATCAACCTGCAACCAAAGCCATGGTGGAGCAGATCCGGGGCGTGGACAGCTCCTACTCGATCACCGCCTTGCTCAATAAGAAGCTGATTGAAGAGTGCGGACGCTTGAATGTGCCGGGACGGCCCAATCAATATCGGACGACGCCGGACTTCCTGCGGACCTTCGGCCTGTCCGGCTTGCAGGACATGCCGGAACTGGAGCTGGCGGATTTGGGAACGCAGGAGCAGCTGACTCTGGAGGAGGCGGCTCCTCCGGAGCCGGAAACCGCCTCATGAGTTTTATGTCTGTGCTGCTTTGGATCTTGGGAGGATTGTTGGCGCTGCTGGTACTTCTGCTGGTTCTGCCGGTGGGCGTGCAGGTTTGCTATGATGCCTCCGGTTTTACCCTCCGCTTGGCGGCCGGACCCGTTCGCTGGCAACTGCTGCCTTCCCGCTCCGGTTGGCTGTGGAGAAAGCTGCAGAAAAAGCCGGAGGCGCCGCCAGCGCGTCAAGCTGCACCTGCGCCCAAGGCAGAGCCTAAAAAAGGCGGGTCCTGGACGGAGTTCCGACCGTATTTGCCGGTTTTCCGTACGATGCTGGGCGATGTACACAGGCGCCTGCTGGTGCGGCGCCTGGTGCTCTGGGTGAAATTGGGCTGCGAGGATCCCTGTGATTTGGCGGTCCGGTACAGCCGTGCCTGGGCGGCGGTGGGAGGTGCGATGCCCCTGCTGGAGCGTGCTTTCCGGTTGCGCCGCAAAGATATCCGGATCTTTTTTGTGATTTTTAGCGGAGACCACGGAACTGTATTGGAATCTGGAGCTGGTGGCCTGCCCGGCCCGCCTCCTCTGGGTCCTGCTTCGTCAGGGACCGGCGTTGCTCCGGATTTATGAACAACAAAAAAATCAAAAGGCGGTGTAGAAATATGAGTCATCCTCTTTCTGGCATGATTGATTCGACTTTACAACGAATTCGGGATATTGTAGACGTCAACTCCGTGGTGGGAGATCCCATTACGACTCCGGAGGGCGTTACCATTCTCCCGATTTGCAAAATCAGTTACGGTTTTGGCGGCGGTGGCTCCGATTTTCCCGCCAAAGCTGCTTCCCGGCAGGAATATCCTTTTGGCGGCGGCACCGGGCTGGGAGTTCGGATGACCCCCATTGCTTTTTTGGTTATCAAGGGGGAATCGGTTCGCATGCTGCCCATTGCGGCGCCGGTCAGCTGCACAGCGGACCGGGTGGTGGAGCAGCTGCCGGATTTGGTGGACAAGCTCTGCGCCATGTTTCACCACGAGGGAAAAGAGGAAGACGGCCAGGGATAAGCTGTGAAAACTGCATAATTTTTCACGGACGGGGGTAAGCTACCGCCGGTGATGTTATGAAAAAGCGATTGACGCGTACGGCGGCGGCTGTAGCTGCCCTGGTTCTTCTGTTTTTTCTTCGTTGACAACGGTCCGGGCGCTGGACCTGTCGGCGGAGCATGCCATTTTGATGGACGCCGGCTCCGGCCGCGTGTTGTATGAAAAAAATGCGGACGCCCGGAGTCTCATTGCCAGTACCACAAAAATCATGACGGCGCTGGTGGTCTGCGAGCAGTGCAATGTGTTGGACCGGGTCCGCATTATGCCCGAGGCTGTGGGCATTGAGGGCTCGTCTATGTATTTGCAGGCGGGCGAGATATTGACCGTGCAGGAGCTGCTTTACGGTTTGATGCTGCAGTCCGGCAACGATGCCGCAGTGGCATTGGCCATATATTGCGGCGGAACGGTGGAGGGCTTTGCACAGCTGATGAATGATGAGGCCCGGCGTCTGGGCCTGACGGGGACGCACTTTGAAAACCCCAACGGACTGGATAACGAAAATCATTATTCCACAGCCCGGGATTTGGCAAAGCTGACGGCTTATGCCTTGGAAAATGAAGTTTTTCCAAGACTGTGTCGACCAAGAGCATCCAGGTGGGAGACCGGAGCCTGACCAACCACAATAAGCTTCTGTGGCGGTACGAAGGAGCCGACGGCGTGAAGACCGGCTATACTAAGGCGGCGGGCCGGATTTTGGTTTCCAGCGCCACCCGGGACGGACGGCAGCTGATTGCTGTGACGATTAATGCGCCGGATGATTGGAACGACCACACCCGCTTGCTGGACTATGGCTTCCAGCAGTTTGAGCCCCGCTGCTTGGTTCAGGCAGGCCAATGTCTGGGGGCAGCTCGACGTTCTTTCCGGCGACGGCGCGACGGTGGACCTGATAGCGGCAGAGGACTTTTTCCTATCCCGTGGCCCAGGGGGAGCAGGTGGAAACCCGTTTTCCGGGTCCCGGTTTTGTGTATGCCCCGGTTTTGGCTGGAGAAGAAGCCGGTATGGCCCATGTGCTGCTGGACGGCGTGCCGGTGGGAAAGATTCTTGTGGTTTGGGGAGAGTCGGTGGCGACTCCTACCGAACCGGAGGAACCCAATTGGCTGGAACGTATTTTGGGAGGAAAGAAATGAAAGAACGCTTGCAGAAAATTCTGTCTGCCCGAGGCGTAACCTCCCGCCGGAGGGCTGAGGAATGGATTCTGGCCGGCCGGCTACAGATAGACGGCAGGGGGGTGGCAGGCCTGGGAGACCAGGCCGACCCTGCCGTGCAGGAGATTTTGCTGGACGGCAGGCCCCTGCCGGAGCCGGACCGCTTGCTGTACATGATGTTAAATAAGCCCCGCGGATATGTATCGACCCTTCGGGACCAAAAAGGGACGCCCGGATGCAGCCCGGCTGGTTTCCGACTGCGGCTGCCGGGTCTGGCCTGTGGGCAGGCTGGACATGGATTCCGAAGGGCTGTTGCTGTTACCAATGACGGAGATTTTTGTCAGGCTGTGACCCATCCCAGCTGCCAGGTGGATAAGGATTACCTGGTCTGGGTGCGGGGCTATACCAGGCAGGGAGAACAGGCGCTTGGCCGTCCCGTGACGCTGGATGGCTACACCATCCGACCGCCCCGGGTTCGTCTTTGCAGCGTCATGGGGAGACAGCTTGCCTGGAAGTGATCATTCACGAAGGAGAAATCGCCAGATCCGCCGCATGTGCGATCTGGCCGGCATGCAAAGTCACCCGCCTGCAGCGGGTGGGAGGGACCGCTCCGTTTGGGGATTTACCTTTGGGTGCATGGCGTCATCTTACTGCGCAGGAGCTGACGCTTATACGCCGGGAGCTGAAAAAGGGAAGCCGTTATGACAAAGGGACATTCTGGCGCAGCTGAGAGAAAAGGCTCCGTCCTTTTCGAAAGGGCAGCGGGCCATAGCCAATTATATCATGAACACCTATGAGAAAGCCGCCTTCCTGACTGCCGTCCGGCTGGGCCGGGCGGTAGGCGTATCGGAGTCCACCGTGGTCCGATTTGCTATGGAATTGGGGTACGACGGTTATCCCAGCATGCAGCGGGATTTGCAGGAGCTGGTGCTGAAAAGGCTGAATTCCGTCCAACGCATTGAGGTGGCTTGCGACCGGTTGAAGGACCAGGATGTCGTGGATACGGTCCTGGAATCGGACATGGATAAGATTCGGAAGACCATGGAGGACTGGACCGAGGGACTTCCGGGCGGCTGTGAGTGCGGTACCCGTGCCAGGCGGATCTATATATTGGGCGTTCGGTCCTCGGCGTCGTTGGCTGAATTTTTGAAATATTACCTGCAATATATGTTTGATGATGTACATTTAATTACAGCTTCCGGAGCCGGAGATGTGTGAACAGCTGGTGGGCGTCAGCTCAGAGGACACGGTTTTGGCGCTGAGCTTTCCCCGGTACGCTGCAGCCACGGGAAAAGGGGTTTGCTTCTGCCGGGACCGCGGCGCGGTGGTGGTGGGTATGACGGACAGCCGGGAGTCCCCGGTGGGGTGTGCTCCGATTTTTTGTTCTGTGCGCGAAAAGCGATATGGTTTCCCTGGTGGATTCTCTGGTTGCGCCGTTGAGTTTGATAAACGCCTTCATCGTGGCCGTTGCCGCCCGGCGGAACCGGGAGCTCACCAAGACGTTCGGCCGTTTGGAGCGAATTTGGGAGCAATACGATGTGTATGAAAAGCAGATGGGGAGTAGGGCGGATGCATGACCGGTACGATGTAATTGTAGTAGGCGGCGGCGCGGCCGGAATGTTTGCCGCCATTCATGTGGGACTGGGCGGTCGGCGGGTGCTTTTGCTGGAACGAAATGACCGGCTGGGGAAAAAAAGCTGCGGATTACCGGGAAAGGCCGGTGTAACGTGACGAACTGCGCCACGGCGGAAGAGGTCCTGCAGAATATCCCAAGGAACGGAAAATTCTTGTATAGTGCCTTAACCCGGTATCCGCCGGAGAAGTTGATGAAATTCTTGAAGCAGAGGGATGCCCGTTAAAGACAGAGCGGGGCAATCGGGTTTTTCCCGTTTCCGACCGGTCGGGCAGTGTATTGCAGGCGTTGGAGCGGGCCCTGGAGCGGTCCGGTGCGGCGGTTCAGCAGGGGCGGGTAACGGAGATCTGCACAGAGGCGGGGCATGTCTCCGGAGTCCGGACGGAGACGCAGGTCTACGGCGCAGAAAAGGTCATTTTGGCAACAGGCGGCTGTTCTTATCCGGCCACCGGTTCCACAGGGGACGGGTACCGTCTGGCTGCCCGGCTGGGCACACCATCATTCCGCCCACCGGCTCTTTGGTTCCGCTGGAGGAGCTGGGTACAGACTGCCGGCAGCTGCAGGGTTTGTCCCTGCGCAATGTGGCGGTCCGTCTGTATCACGATGGGGAAAGTGCCTGTACCGGGATTTCGGCGAGCTGCTGTTTACGCATTTTGGCCTTTCCGGCCCGACGGTGCTCAGCGCCAGCGCGCATATGGGAAAATCCGGCTCTTACCGCTTGGTGATAGATCTGAAGCCGGCCTTGGACGAGGAGAAGCTGGATGCCAGAATCCTGCGGGACCTGGAGCAATATCAGAACCGGTCTATGGCCCACGCTCTGACGGATTTGCTGCCCAGGTCTATGATTCCGGTGGTTTTGCGGCGGGCGCAGATTCCGGAAAATTTGCCTGCCCATTCCCTGACGCGCCGGCAGCGGCACAGTCTGGTTCAGGAATTGAAGGGCTTTGCAGTATCGATCTCCGGAAAGCGCCCGGTAGAGGAGGCCATCGTGACCTCCGGCGGCATCAAGATCGGAGAAGTGGATCCCAAGACGATGGGCTCCAAGCGGCTGCCGGGACTTTATTTTGCGGGAGAGATTTTGGATTGTGATGCCTATACGGGCGGATTTAATTTGCAAATTGCCTGGTCTACCGGATACGCCGCCGCCATGGCTTGCTTGTAAGCGGTCTGTTGCAGCGGCATGAAGGAGCCGGTCCCTGCGAGTGAAATCCGAGGCTTCGTTTTTAGGAGAAAGAAATTGGACGGCGGACGGAATTTGTCCATGTGTCTAAAAAATATTGTATTGCGGAGGGAGACGCTATGGGGGAGAAGAAGGTATACAGCGTGGCCATTGACGGCCCCGCAGGAGCGGGAAAGAGCACACTGGCCAAGCAGGTGGCTCAAAATCTGGGCTTTGTGTATGTGGATACCGGCGCGATTTACCGTGCGGTGGGTTATCATATGGATCTGATGGGAATTGGGCCCAAAGACAAAGACGGAATTGAACGGCTGTTGGACGATGTGAATCTGAAGCTTACATACGATGCAGGTGGGCTTCAGCATGTGATTCTCAACGGGATGGATGTGACGGAGAAATCCGTACGCCGGAAATGTCCCGGATGGCGTCTCTGATTTTCCGCCTATCCTGCCGTTCGGGATTTCCTGCTGGACTTGCAGCGGGATATGGCCCGGCAATACAGCGTTGTGATGGACGGCCGCGATATCGGTACCGTTGTGTTGCCCCATGCAGATGTAAAAAATTTACCTCACGGCTTCTCCGGAAGTTCGCGCGCCGGCGGCAAAAGAGCTGGAGGAGAAGGGATTCTCCTGCGCGTATGAGACGGTTCTGAGTGAAATACGGGAGCGAGATGCCCAGGACATGTCCCGGACCGTTGCGCCTCTGCAACAGGCGGCGGATGCGGAGGTTCTGGACACTTCGGATTTGAACCGAGAGCAAGCGCTTGCTGCGTTGGAATCGACGATCCGGAGGCGTCTTGGCCTATGAGGATCCAGATTGGGAAATACGCCGGTTTTTGCTTTGGAGTAGACCGAGCGGTGCGCCTGGTGGAAGAGGCTGCTGGGAAGGGGGACCCGGTTCAAACCCTGGGGCCCATTATCCACAACCATCATGTGGTGGAGCGGCTTGCCCGGATGGGTGTGGAAGCCGTAGAGGATCCCACCCTGGTCCGGCCTGGAGGGACGGTGGTGCTCCGGGCTCACGGGGTTCCGCGAGATGTGGAGGAGGCGCTGTCCAGTATGCCGGTTCGGGTGGTGGATGCCACATGCCCCTTTGTCAAGCGAATTCACCGCCTGGTGCAGGAGGCGGAAGCGGAGGGCAGGGTTCCTGTGATCATAGGAAGCCGGATTCACCCCGAGGTGGTGGGAATTGCCAGCTGGTGCCGGACCGGCGTGGTGCTGGAAAGCGCCCGGGAGCTGGAGGACTGGGCCAAGCAGCCGGAGATTTCTCCGATTTGCCGATTTGTCTGGTTTCCCAAACTGCGCTCACCGCAAATTTGTGGAATTTGTGCGTCGAAATCGTAAAAAACAGTTTACTAACTTCCGAATTTTTGATACAATATGCAGAGCAACAGAATATCGGCAAAAAGAAGCGGCAAACATGTCAGAAACCTGTCAAGCTATGGTTGTTGTGGGTGATGCCAAAAGTTCCAACACGAGCCGCCTCGCCATGATTTGCCGAGAACATTGCGGCAGAGTTGTTCTGGTGGACCGGTCTTCCGAGCTGGATCCGGATTTCTTCCGCGGTGTTTCAGATGTTGGAATCACGGCAGGCGCATCGACGCCTGCGTGGATAATAAAGGAGGTCAACCACACTATGAGCGAAATTACGACAGCTGAGTCTGGCCAGGAGCAGTCCTTCGAGGAACTTTTTGGAGCAGTCCATCAAGACTTTAAATACAGGAGATAAGGTAACCGGTACAGTCACCCACATTGGCGCAACGGAAGTCCAGGTAGACTTGGGCACGAAGCATGCCGGTTACATTCCGTATGACGAAGTCAGCAACGATCCCAGCATCAAGCCGGAGGATGTCCTGAAGGTGGGCGATGAAATTGAGGTCTTTGTGGTTCGGGTCAACGACCAGGAGGGTACCTGCCAGCTCAGCAAGAAGAAGCTGGACGGCATGAAGGTCTGGGATATCGTCAACGAGGCCTGTGAGAACAAGACTGTGGTGGAAGGCAATATCACAGAGGTCAACAAGGGCGGTCTGGTTGCCAACATGAAAGGCATCCGGGTCTTTATTCCCGCTTCTCAGACCGGCGTTCCCAAGGGCGGCGATATGAGCGGCCTGGTGGGTCAGACGGTAAAGATTAAAATTACGGAAGTGAACCGCTCTCGCCGGAGAGTCATTGGTTCCATCCGCGCTGTGACGGCCGAGGCCCGGAAAGCCGCTGCGGAGAAGCTCTGGAGCGAAATCGAGGTCGGCAAGAAGTATCATGGCGTGGTGAAGTCTTTGACGTCCTACGGCGCTTTTGTGGATATCGGCGGTGTGGACGGCATGGTCCATGTGACCGAGTTGTCTTGGAACCGGATTAAGAATCCTGCCGAGGTGGTTAAGGTAGGCGACGAGATCGACGTCTTCGTCATTGCTTTTGACCCCGAAAAGCGGAAGATCTCCCTGGGCTACAAGACACCGGAGATGAATCCCTGGAACCAGTTCCTGGAGAAGTTCTCCATAGGTGATGTGGTTCCTGCTAAGATTGTGAAGCTGATGACGTTCGGTGCTTTTGCGGAAATTATTCCCGGCGTGGACGGTCTGATTCACATTTCCCAGATTGCCGACCGCCGCATTGGCAAGCCCGAGGATGTGCTGAGCGAGGGCCAGGATGTGACGGTGAAGATCATTGATGTGGACGCGGAGAATAAGCGGATTTCTCTATCGATTCGCGCCCTGTTAAACGATCAAGCTGACGATTCCGAGGAAAACTAATGCAGACTACATACCGGGGTTGACGCTTGCCAGCCCCGGTATCGTTGCTGGAGGGAAATAGAATGGTGAAGCACATTGTCATCTATAAGCTGCAGGACGGCTGCGATAAGCAGACTGCCGTTCAGGAAATCGCCCAGGCGCTGGAGCCTCTGGTGGGCGTCGTTCCCGGTTTGCAGTGGTTGGAAGTCTGCCCTACTTATCAGGGCGATGCGGATTATGTGCTGTATTCTGAGTTTGACAGCGCGGAAGCCCTGGCGGGCTATCAGGTCCATCCGGACCATGTGGCTGCCAAGGAGGTTGTCCACAAATATGTGGCTACTCGAATGGCTGCGGACTATGAGTATTGATGTAGCGCGCTCTGCCGCTTAGCTGCGTGCTGGGGGAAAGCGATCTGCAAGAGCTGTATTGAGAAACTGACTCGTACTCGTTTCGGCTGAGTATGAGTCAGTTTGTTCTTCTGAGTTTCATATGAAAATGTGACTGCTTGGTTGTTTACCTTGCAGTCACATGATAGCAGAGGACATATTTGGCTTGCTTATATGGGGAAGCGACGTTCAGAATATCCCTTTGAACATGTCGCTTTCGATCTTTGCAATGTCGTCCAGCGCAATTTTCGTGCCGTCTGTAAGCTGTATCCAACGCTCAAGCGGATTCAGCTTTTGAGATTGCCGCATTTTGTTACATAAGAGCCGCCGGTCTTTTTGCATCCGGGACAAAGTAAGTGATGGTTACGCGTGGTTGTTCCTCCATCATAGAGATGAGATACTGCTGCTTTCTGTCC
>VOFH01003480.1_pt1 | contig 40668 bp, 47 predicted proteins | sample 5384091 | NCBI WGS metagenome assembly VOFH01 (sample SAMN12384727, study PRJNA508395) | human gut metagenome | isolation source: healthy gut G | host: Homo sapiens
CGGTGTTTGCATTTGCGGCGCGAATGTCGCGCTGATTGTGACGTGGGATGCCGCGTCCAACGGCGGCAGCGTCGGCGGCAAGAACAGCGTGACAACCTCCGTCGCGCCCAACCAGACCGCCGTTGCTCCCGGCTATACGCCGGTCAAGGCAGGTCACACATTCTCCGGCTGGTACACCGAAAAGACAAACGGTGCGCTGTACAGCACGGTTACCTTACGGCCGCGCGGACATTCTACGCGCAGTTTGCCCCGGCAGAATACAAGATCACATGGGATCTCGGTACCGGCAAAACGGAAACCACCAACCAGACCTACGGCGAAACGCTGAACCTGCCCACGGAGCCGACTCGCAAGGGCTATGCGTTCCTCGGCTGGTTCACGCAGGAGACAGGCGGCACACAGGTCGACGGCAATACTGTGTTCAAAGAAGTAGCATCTACCACCTACTATGCACATTGGGAAGAAGCAACCGTGTTCTCTGTCATTGTTCCGGCTGTGCTGCCGGTGACGGTCGACCAGAACGGAAGGTCTACGTCTCAATGCGGAGATCGTCAACCACTCTACCGCCGCCGTGCAGGTGTCCTCCGTGACCCTGACGGCGAAAACGGCTGGACGCTGGTGCCGTATGCTTCGGATATGTCCCACGCGAAGGTGGACAGCAACCAGATCGGCTTCAAGATCAACAGCGCACAGACCAGCAAGAACGGCAGCGAGGAACAGTTTGTACTCACTTCCCCATGGCAGATTGCCGAGGAAGAAAGTCTGGCGCTGTCCTATGACGCAGTTGTCAGCGCCCTGTCCCAGCCGGTCACAAACGCCAATATTCTCTGCGTCCTGTTCGTCGTCGAATGGGCGTAATTCTAACGAAAGAAGGACTTTACTATGCTGAAAATGATTGCCATCGGCAACCTGACGGGAGATCCCGTCCTCAAGACCAACGAAGAAACCGGCAAGCCCTACGCCATCATGCGCATTGCCTCGGACCGCCGCTACAAGTCTCCGGATGGAGAAAAGCTGACCGATTTTATCTCGATCAAGGTACGCGGTGTCCTCGCAGAACGCTGCGCGGAGTTTGCCAGAAAGGGCTGCAAGATCGCGGCCAGCGGTGATTTTGAAACGATCATCTTTGCCGAGGAACCGGAGCGGCAGCCCGGCTTCCTGCTCAAAGCGACCGAGGTGGAATTCCTTTCGCCCCGGAAAGAACTGGACGATGCTGCGGAGCTTCCTGCGGCAGCGTAACAAACGAAGCGGCCATCCCATTGCGGGATGGCCGCTTGCAGAAAGGGAGCCTTCAAGCATGATGGCATACTTAGATGGATATTCCGGCTATTCGGGCGTCCCGGAGGATGCCGCCGCAGAGATCCTGGAGAAGCTGATGACGCACCAGCAGATCTCCTCCGACGAGGTCGCGCGAATCTTGAAGCGGTACGGTGTCTGCGGAGAACCGGAAGCATTGCAAATTGCGTACCGGAAAAAGGTCGGCCAGCGACTCATTGCCAGTCTCCGCGACCCATACGGCAGGCGCGAGGTGTTCTCCACCGGCAGCACCTACGTTCTGGTGGACTGCTGCAATGACCGCGACGCGCTGGAACACATCCACAAGAAGCTGGATAAGGACATGGAAGCGGTTGATCAGGCATCGTGCAAGATTGATAACGCCTGCAGGTGCTGCAGCGGTTTTCGCGGTACCGGAGGAAGCGCAGATGAAATTATCTGAAATGCTGACCGCGATCCGCGAATACCCGGTGCTGAAGGTCAAATATGAGGCCATGCGCGAGCAGCAAGCATCCCAAGAGCGCGTGGCGGTTCAGCTCTCTATTGCTTATAACAATCTGCAAATCGGTAACAGGAAGTTGTCCCAAAAGAACAAAGCGCTGGAAACAGCCCTTGTGAAGCTGGTCCCGCAGATGAACAGCCGGGAACACTGTCGGCGGTTATATAAGACGGTTGCGCCGTATCTTGATCCGGGCGGATTTGTGCTTTATGAAACTGCCGCAAAGCTGACACGCTTTAACATCAGCACGGAGTTTGCCGGAAGATAATATGGGAAAATTCGAGGAAATGGACGGTTACGGATGCTGCGATACCTGACCGCGGACCGTTTCGGCTCTGGAGTATGAGATAGTCGCGCCGTGCTATGAAGAAGCTGTTTCGCTTCCACACCGATTTATACATCGCCGGAATATCTGACGTTCGAGAAAAGCTGTATGAAAAGACGCTGCGTGAGCTGGGCTTTGGGAAACTGCCCCAGAGGAACGTGCGCCGCAGAAAGATCTGAACAGGCGAAAAGAGAAAGGAAAGGTGGAAGAACGATGACAGAACCCATTACGATTGGCGTGGATCATGGCTACGCGGTCATGAAACCGCGCATTGCTCGTTCCCTTCCGGCTTGGCAGAATACGAGCATGAACCGTACACGCAGAAAAATGTCCTCTGCTACGATGGAAAATACTACGTCGTCGGCAGCGGACGGCAGCCGCTCCAGAAGGATAAGACGGCGGATGAAAACTATTACTTACTGACGCTGGCGGCAATCGCCAAAGAGATCGCGTACCGGAACGCACCGACCACAACGCCGGTGATCCTTGCGGCCGGCTTGCCGCTGACGAGCTTCGGGCGGGAGAAGAAAGTGTTTCGGGCATATCTGCTGCGCGAGGGCAAGCCGGTCTCTTTTTCGTATGAAGGGATTTCGTATGAAACTTCTGTGCAGGATGTGAAGCTGTTCCCGCAGGGCTATGCTGCGATTCTCCAGCACAGCGATCTGCTGAATGAACCGTCCGTGATCCTTGCGGACATTGGCGGTTGGACGGTGGATATCATGCGGCTGGACAACCGCATCCCGAATGCAGCCTCCTGCCGCAGCTTGGAGCTGGGCATGATCCGCTGTCTGGATGAGATCGCGGAGCAGGTGCGCCGGAGTCTGAATCTGTCGCTTACCGCTGCGCAGATTGAAAATGTCCTGCGCGGCAGCCCGGACAGTATGGACGACCGCGTGAAAGCCATCATCCAGCGCGAAGCTGGGCTTTATGCCAGACGCATTCTCTCTGCCATTGCCGAAGCAGGTCTGGACTGCCGCGCCATGCCGGTCGTGTTCCTCGGCGGTGGAGCCGGGCTTATGAAACAATACCTGCCGCAAGGCAGTGTTCTGCATCCCGTCATTCTGGACGACAACAAGCTGAATGCGCAGGCTTACGAACGGCTGGCATCGCAGGTAGCAGGCCATGGGATAAGCCGCAAACGGCCCGTTTTGGCACGACACTGTTTCTGGACAATCCACTCCACCGGCAGGCGTGGGAGATTCTGTCCGCGATCCCTGCCGGGCAGCGCACAAACTGGCTCTGTCTGGCTGTGCCAGCAGGCACAGCGGGAGCAATTCTTGCGGGACTTAAAAACAATTCTCAAGCGGAGCTGCAAAACAGCTCCTACCCACAAACAATTTCGCAGCCGCAGTCAGCCGGGAGCGTCGACGATGACGTTCTCGGCTTTGCCGCTGCGCTGCAGGAAGAAGGTGAAGAAAGCTGAACGTATAATCCGATATTGTGATATGTTGCGGGCGTCGGCGGTTTCCGGGCAGGCTTGGACTTGGCAGGCGGATTTTCGGTGTATTGGGCATTGCGAGATCGACAAATATGCAGACGCCAGCTATCGCGCCATCCACGCGCCCGGAAAGGAGGAAGTCTATCCCGACGCAGAACCATTGACCAAAGAACTCCCCGACTTTGACCTCTGTGCGGGCTTCCCCTGCCAGGCGTTTTCTACAGCTGGCAGGAAGGATTTGAAGATGCAAAAGAGGTACTCTCTTCTTTGAACTGGCCAGAGTGGTTAAAGAGAAGAGGCCTCTGTATCTTTTTCTTGAGAACGTCGTTGGGCTCCTTTCGCATGACCGAGGCCGGACGTTTGGTGTCATCCTCTCCGCGCTTTATGACCTGGGGTACCATGTCGAATGGACTGTGCTTAACAGCAAACATTTTGAGTCCCTCAATCAAGACGGCGGCTGTTCCTTATCGGATATCTTGATCCCCGATGCGCCGGAAAAATACTTCCTGTCTTTGGAACAGATGCAAAAAGCTCTTGTACAGGTCGTCCATGGACGGCTGGGCAAACGAGTCTATGATTCTGCGGAATCGCCTGCACACAGGACACCGGCAGACAATCGGACTCTACTTTGTAGATCTGACAAAGGGCGAGCCGAAGATCACGGCGAACGCCAGATGTTTGCATACCCGGCAAGACGGCTCCCTTACCAACTTCAAAGGGCAAAATTCCGGTGTTCTCTACATTAAGGAGCAACGAAGAAAGGCTATAAGGAAGCGCATGAAGGCGATTCCGTCGACCTTGGCTTCGCGGGCAGCAATACGCGCCGCGGGCGTGTGTTTGCAGGCGTTGCCCATACGGTGGACACAGCGAACACACACGGCATTGTCCTGCGCGGCGGCAGAGTCCGCAGGCTGATGCCGCGGGAGTGTTTCCGCTTGCAAGGGTTCAGTGAGGATCAGATCGACAAAATCCTCGCCATCAACTCCGATGCGCAGGCATACAAGCAAGCAGGCAACAGCGTGACCGTGACAGTCATAAGAAGCCATTGGCCGCCGCATCCGCGCAGCGGATGCGGAACTACACAAGAAAGCAGGTGACCTATGCCCCTACGATGTAGTAAACATGATCTTCCTTCAGGACTGTGAGCAGCGATGATTGGGATCAAAGATCAATGCTTCGGCGTGGAGATCGAGCTGACCGGCATCACGCGAGCAGAAGCGGCAGAGGCGCTTGCTGCGTATTTTGAAACAACGCCGCAGCGCAGCTATGATAATTATGATAGCTGGTATGTACCGGATCGGGAGGGCAAGCAGTGGCGCATTATGAGTGACAGCAGCATCCGCGCAGAGTGGAATGACGATGGTCACTATCGCAGAACGACCGATCCGGAATATCGCGTGGAGATGGTAACGCCGAAGCTCACCTATGACGAAATGGAAAAATTTCAGGAGTGCGTGCGCCGTATCCGGCAGGCAGGCGGAAAAGTCAACGACTCCTGCGGGATGCACGTCCATGTGGACGCCTCCAATCATAACCGCCAGAGTCTCAAGAACCTGCTCAGTATCATGTATTCCAAAGAAGATCTGCTGTTCAAAGCCCTGAAAACGGACCCAGCCCGCGTCAACCGCTGGTGTCAGCGCGTGCGCGAACCCATGCTGCAGCGGGCAAGGCGGCTGTCCAACGAACCAACGACCGATCTTACCCAGTTGGAGAACATCTGGTACGAAGGCTGCATTTCTGCGCATGAGCATTACAACTGGACGCGCTATTACGCGCTGAATCTGCATTCTGTCTTTTATCGCGGTACCATTGAATGGCGCTGCTTTAATTCTACCCTCCACGCTGGTCGCGCAAAGGCCTATGTAAACTTATGTCTCGCCATGTCCGCGCAGGCCATCGCCCAGCGCACCAGCGTTATGCGCAAGACGGTGAGCGATAATGAACTGTTCACGTTCCGTGTCTGGCTCGTGCGGATGGGTCTGAACGGCGATGAATTCAAGAATACGCGCGATCATCTGCTTGCCAATCTTCAGGGCAACCGCGCTTATCGTTATCCCGACGAAATGAAAAGTAAGCGAGGACTTTCCTTGTAAACAGGAACAGCCCTCGCAAATTTCTTTCATAACGCTTATGGGCTCAATGATTTCAGCCAATCCATTAACTTTACTGTCAGATTGCCATGTACCCTGCTTAGGAACAGGCGTTGGATATGCTTGTTCAAAGCCTTCCTTTTCATCTCGGTGTCAGCACGTGCATATGTTTCCGTCGTCTTAATATCAACATGACCCAAAATATCGCGTATATAGACGATATTGACACCAGACTGGAGGAGGTGCATAGCTTTTTGTATGCCGCAGAATATGTGGTGTGATTTTTTTATGACCATCAGGTGCATACTTCTGCAAAATATAGGTAATTCCTGTACGAGAAAAAGATTTTCCTTGTGAATTCAAAATTAGCTGTTGAGTTTGTTTTTCCGGGCTGGATAAGTTTGCCTTTGGATATAATTTTTAAGCAGATCCGCTGTTTTGCTGAAAGCGGTACCTCTCGGGATTTATTCCCTTTCCCCGTAAGTTGTACACGCGCATACTGTCGAAATGAACGTCTCCAACGGTCAGATCCAGAAGTTCGGAAACTCTTGCCCCTGTGTCATAGAGCAGACAGAGTATAAGCAAATCTCGAAACCCTTTTTCGGTACAAGGATTTGGTTTCTCTAACATTTCCTTGATTTCCTCATATGAAAGGTACTGTAAGACTGGCGTTGGACACTTTTTGTGGGAATTTGGAGGATTCTTTCGCAGGCGTAAATATAGCGTGGATTTTCTCTACGGGTAAACTTAAAAAAGGCTTTTATGGCGGACAAGCGTTGATTTCGCGTTGAGGCAGAGTTCTTATGTTTCTCACAGAGCCAATTCAGGTACCCCTCAATTAAATCGGGAGACAGGGTCTCAACTGTAATCTTGCGAACTGGCAGTCGCGTTCTTCCTCACAATACTGAAGCAAACGGAAAAAGCCGCTTCATAGGAGGCGAGTGTGTTATCGCTGACTCCGCGCTGGCATGGTAAAATAGGACAATAAATATTTACTAGCAACGATGCAAAATCTGTAGTCCTCACAATTCCACCTGCCTCCCTGGAAAGACATCAAAATTATGTTCCATTGCTGAAACAATGTGCGGAAAAGCCTCTGCGGTTAAGCGCAGGTACTGCTGTGTCGAGTAAAGGCCCGCATGGCCCATATATGCGGACAGATACGGAAGTTTGGCGTTTAAATCCTCGCCAGCCTCAACCCACTTCTGTAAACAATGCACCGCGAAAGTGTGACGCAAGTCGTGAATTCTGGGGCCTTTTCCTTTGCCTCCATAAGATATTCCTGCACAGTAAAGCGTCTGTCGCCACGCATAGAGAATGGTACCGAAGCGTAGTGTCCGCCACATGGCGTTTGAAAAAATGCTGCCTCGTCTTTTCTGTGTTTGCCAACATTTGAAACATACTGGAAGCAGCGGAATGTTAACGACTCGGACATTGGAACCAGACGTTCTTTGCCAAACTTACTGTTTCGTATATACAGGATCCCTTGATCCAAATCGACATCTGCCATAACAAGATTCAATGCCTCTGAAATCCGCAGACCGCAGCCATAAAGCATTCGGAACAGCAAACTCATCACATAAACGCGCTGCGGAGAAATCGGCGTGTATGGAAGTCCATCTGCGGCTGCAAATAAGCGTACAATCTCGCTATGGCTAAAAAAATATATGGTACAAAAGCTGGATTGAACCCTTCGGATATCCCTGTCAACATATGCGTCTATGCCAGCTTTCTCTAAGTACTGCATGAATCGCCGGATTTCTGTGGCACGGTAATAATGGTTGCGAGGAGTTTCATTGATATCCTTTTCATTCCAGCACTCAACCGCGCTTTTGGAGGCATAATCCAATGGTTCACCGTTTGCAAGACACATTCGCAGAAAGCGGAGCAGCATACCCATCGGTTTCTGAATCTGGACTCCAATAGTTTCCTTTTCAACTAAGTATTCATAGCACCTTTCTGATAAAATATTTTGAAATCCGGCCTTTTCATAAAACTCGACCTGCCCAATCATAGCAGCACCTCCACATCAATGCACAGCCCCGAAGATGATGCGTATCGACCTGCAAATACTTCTTTACCGTATCGGTTGAGGTATGCCCCAAGATGTTTGCAATGGTTGAAATGGGAATGTTTTCTTCCATGAGTCTCGTTGCCAAGGTGTGCCGCAGTGAATGCATACCATGCTTGCGCTTGGATAGATCAATTTTTGCCATCCGCGCATAACGTACAATGATACCACTAAGAGAGGATGTATCTGAAAATGCCATGATTGGTGTCCGTCCTGTCAAGAAAACATTTTGTATCGTAGTTTTAGGCCGTCCATATTTTAAGTAATCAATGATTGCCCAACCAACATCATCCGGTAGTGGTAAATCGACACGCTTTTGCGTTTTAGACTGTATAAAAGACAGCCTGCTGTTCTCCCAATCTATATCTCCAAGACACAACGCACGGATATCTCCGACTCGGAGTCCAAGTTTTGTTACAAGCAGCAAAATTGCGTAATCTCTTTTTTTCCCATAGGATTTGCCCGGTCCACCGCAGATAGCAGTTGATCTACATCTTCATGTTCCCATACGGATGGCAGCGGATTCTTCCGTAAAGATCGTTTCGCTGGAATATTGCGGGAATAATCTTCACTTACATATCCATTGTGAAACAAGAACTGCAAGAAAAGGCTTAGCGTGCGTCTGTGGTGTTCTACCGCATCATCGCTCAATGTAATAATAGTGCCTAAGAACCCAATTACCGTTTTGTGAGAAATTTCAGATATAGCAATTTTGTTTGAGTGCAAGTAGTTGAAAAATTTGCGCAGATCTGCTTGCCGCCTATATACAGTAGCCTCAGAGGTGCCCTTCTCCCGACAGTCATCACCAAATTCGTCACTGAGGTTCTGGAACTCTGTAGTAAGTTGGAGGTTTCCCCTTAACCGTCTGGCGCGGAAAAACGCGCCATGCGTATTAAAGTCATTCAGCAGCGTAATTGTTCTCCATGCGTACTGTGTGGTGCATGGCAACTCATGAACAAGTCGACCATCAAATTCAACAGGATAACACTTTTCAAGGAACTTCTTCCCCACACTGGAAGAATAGCATTCAATTCCTTGTGCTGCCCCAAATATGAGCAACCGCTTTATTACTGTCCGAAAATTTGTAAGCCGGGATTCACTATATCCGGCTGCAACCAATGCCTGATCAAAGGCAACCGTCAATTCCTGTATTGATTTTTTACCGTCCATAAAGATGCCTCCTAAAATATTATGCAAAGAATGCAAGCTAATTTAATTTTATTTCGGCTGGGTACGCCCATTGAAATTCTGACGCAGCCCGCGCCATGCATTTTGATGCTGGCACGTTCGACGGCACGGAAGGATATATCCGCTATATGCAGAACACGATCCGCCGCATGACGGAGCAGCCTTGTGAGCTGCCAGAGGGCGGCACGGAAGAACGCGCAGCCGCGCTCATTCGCGTATTGAGTGAGATCGGCGCGCTGGAGCTGCTGGAGGAATGATGATGGAAAGACCACTGTATTTTGCCTACGGCAGCATCAATCTGGATCAGATGCGCTACCGCTGCCGGACGCGAGCGTCTACGGGCAGGCTGTTCTGGATAATTTCGACCTGCGCTTTCGCGGCAGCGGCGTTGCGACGGTCGAACCCAAGCTGAAGGCGCTTGTGTTTACGGTCTTTTGTGGGAGTTAACTGACAAATGTGAAGCATCCTCGACCGCTACGAAGGATATCCGCGCTTATATATCAAGCAGACGCTGGAGGTGCGGACGTTTGACGGGCAGCGCGTCCCGGTCATGGCTTATATTATGAACCCAGAGCTGCACCTGAAACCGTCCCTGCCGCCGAGAGACTACTATCTCGGTATCAAGGCGGGCTATGAGCAGAACGGTCTGCCGGTTGGTTGCCTCAAATATGCGTTCAAGAACTGCCTCAAGGAATGCGGCATGGAACCGTATCCGAAGAAAGTGCAGACTGCCGCCGCAGCGAAAGGAGACCGGCTATGAACGATAACGCCATCCAGAGAATTCAAGCTGGTGATCTTCGCGGAATGAGCGACCGGGAAGGGCTGATCCTGCAAGGCTGCGGCGGTGATCCGCAGGAGTGGTTGGATGGGATCAACGAAATGCTCGCGGATGCCGGAATCCTGCGCAATGGCAGCTGGTTTGAACGGGCATCTCTGTTCGAGTACGACGGTCACACCAACATGCTGTTTGACTTTGAAGGTGTTGATCTTGATGTTGGTAAACTCGCCATGTGGCGGCTTCGCACCCATGAAGCCATTGGCGGGACTTGGCTTAGTGATTATGTGCCGAACCGTCTGGGTGGATTTTTAGAGAATCCGAACCGGGCGTCGAAAAGCCGCCCTGTCCGCTGATTGGTCAGGACGGCAATATTTTTAACCTTGTCGGCATCACAGCGAGGACGCTGCGTGAAGCCGGACTGCGGGATCAGGCAAAGGAACTCACCCGCCGTATTTTCAGCGGCGAGTGCCACAGCTACGGCGAAGCCCTGTGCCTGATTGGGGAATATGTGACAATCACGGATATTAACGACCATTCGCACAGCAAATGTAGAAATTTGAGAACCGACCATGAACGATGAAAGGACGCGAATATGAATAAAGAGCAATTTGAAACCAGAATCAAAGGAACTCTTGCCGCAGACGACAGAACAGGCGCTAAATGCGTGGACAGAATACATTCAATCGCTGGAAGAAGATGAAATCGATCCGGCGAGTTACCTGTTGACTGTTCCTATGTGGAATTATCTCTAATTAAGCAGCATCAGGGGTGAAGAAGTTGCAACGCAACTGTTTAATTATGGAGAACACTTTGTTTTCAACTATTTTGAGCTTCGGGGTGCAGCTTCCAAATTAGCGGAAGGCTGGACCTTGGACAAGATTTGCAGCTATACTGTGAAAAACGGCTGTGATGCGACGCAGGAAGAAGACGAGGAATCTCGGGCGGCGTTGCATGCATTTCAGCAGGAGCACGCCGAGACAGATGATAAACCGGCAGATTTGCCGGAGTCAGACGCTCCAAAGCAGATGCGTATTCTGGTCGTCGAACCCACCAAAGATCCGTATGTCAAGGAGATCGACGGCAGCTTGGCGCGCATGCAGGCTATTGTGGGTGGCTTCATTCGGGCCGTCGAACCGTTTGATGATCCGAATGTCCTGCTGCTGTGCAACGAAGAAGCCAAACTCCTCGGCCTGCTGGAAAACCGCTTCCTGCGGAATCGCAATGGCATACCGTATGACATTATCCACGGCACGTTTTTCCTTGCACAAGGCAACGGTGAGGAATTTTGTTCTTTGACCGACAAGCAGATCCAGACCTATACGCGCCTGTATTCCCGTGAAAAGCTGTTTGTCATGCAGCATGGAAAGGTGATCAATCAGCCGAAGAAAGGAAAATCGACGCATGAAAGATAACTACATCCTGACGGCAGAGTCCGTCACGGCAGGCCATCCGGACAAGCTCTGCGACACGATTGCGGACAACGTTCTGGACACCTGCCTCAAAGAAGATCCCAATGCCCGCGTTGCCTGTGAAGTGCTGGCGACGGCGGGCAAAATTCTTGTTGCTGGAGAACTCCGCACGACGGCAAGCCCTGACGTGGAGACCATTGTGCGGCAGACCGTTCAAAATGCTGGATATGACTGTAATTATCATGTAGAGGTGCGGCTGCATACGCAGAGTCCTGACATTGCAGGTGCGGTCGATGGGGATACACTCGGCGCAGGCGATCAGGGCATCCTATACGGCTACGCCTGCTGGGAAACGGTCGAGCTGCTGCCCGCGCCGGTTGTGTTGGCAAATCGCATCACGAGCCTGCTCACTACCTGCCGGGAAGAAAAGCTGATCTCCGGCATTGGACCGGACGGCAAAGCGCAGGTGTCCGTGCAGTATGCGTTCGGTGTACCGGAACGAGTGGATACCATCGTGATCTCCTGCCAGCATGATGCAGACAAAGACCCTGACGAGCTTCGTGAGGAACTCCGCAGGCTGGTCATTGCCCGCGCCTGCCATGACGTGCGCATCGATGAGCAGACGAAGATTCTCATCAATCCTTCCGGCAGATTTGTGCTGGGCGGCTTTGAAGCGGATACCGGACTCACTGGTCGCAAGCTGATGGTCGACACCTACGGTGGACTTGCACCCCACGGCGGCGGTGCGCTCTCCGGCAAGGACGGCACGAAGGTCGACCGCAGCGGCACATATATGGCGCGGTATGTGGCAAAGAACATTGTCGCGGCCGGCCTTGCCGATGTGTACGGTCAGTCTCGCCTATGCCATTGGACAAACCGAGCCGGTCGCCGTCGAGATCGACACGCAGGAGAGCGGATACTATGACGACGCATTTCTGGCGGAAGCCGTCCGCCGTGTCTTTGATTTCACCCCAGAAGGCATGATCCGCGCGCTGGATCTGGACAAGCCGTTCTTCGCAGAGATCTGCAATAACTGTCACTTCATGCACCCGCAGGCGGCGTGGGAACAGACGGACAAGGCCGAGAAGCTGCGCATGGCCTGCGCGGAACTGGAGGACGAGCACGAGCAGAACTAAGAACTGCGCAGTTGCATAAATCCAGAAATGCTGGTAAAATACCAATAGGGAAATTATTTTTACAGGAGGTGTCGGACAATGATGTATCCTTTTTTAACGTTGGATGACCAAACCGAGATCGTGCATTCTCAGCTTCTGGACGATGGCAGCGTAAAGGTCTATGTGGAAAAACCGGACGAAAAGGATTGCTTTCACTATGCGACGTGCTTTCTGCCAGAATACCGCTGGGAAGATGTTTCCGGCTTCTCTGAAGCGGAGATTCAGAAGTATCAGGAAATCATCTCGTCTACGGCGCATCTGATCATGCGGTTTGCTGCAGAGGGAGGCTTGGAAAATGCCGCAGGTTTTTAAGGTCGGTTCTTACTGGGTGGAACCTACTTCTGGGCAAACGCAAAAACGATCCGCTGGAACCGGTGCATGTCCGGACCGGGTCTCCGGAACATCATGGGGATTGCGCCGAACGGCAAAGTGGACGTCATTTTTTGGCGAGGCTAGATTCTTCTGCTAAACCATACGGATGGGAAAGAATAATAAGAACTGTCCTCGCTGGGGCGTCAGCATTGTTCCTGCGGCATGATGGAAGGGCGGGACCGGCTTTTTAGCGCACGCCGGACATGGTATTTGTCTTGACAAAAAGGGCAAAACAGAGTATTATGACAAATTTCTTTCTGGACGAACTGAGAAATGACAAATTTCTTTCTGGACGAATGGACAGCGTTCGGATGAAAATCGGGGAAATTGTCAGCAGAAGCTGCCGCAGCACGAATCGAATCTTCGCAATACGGAACCGCACATCTGGGTCGACGGAAAACGCCGCAGTGGTACGCCTGCTGCCCGGTCAACGCGATTACACGCTGCTGGCGAACGCGACCGCGGAATATCTCAGCGTTTTGAACTGACGCACGAACGGGTACAGAATCGACAACATACTCAAAAAACGAAGGGAGCGGATGCACATGAGCGATAAGCCCAGATGGGAGAGAGACAGCCTTACGGTGCCTTTCCTCCCAGCACATTTGACGCCGTCATCACCGACCCGCCGTATGCGTCCGGTGGCCGCACACAGGCGGAAAAATCCAAAGCCACCGCAAAGAAGTATTCCAGCATGGGCGGCAACGCGCCGCCTGATTTTGACGGCGATGCCAAGGACCAGCGCTCATGGACCCGCTGGGCGGCAGAGTGGCTGTACCTTGCAGACGCGCAGCCAAGCCCGGTGCGCCGGTCTGTATGTTCATTGACTGGCGGCAGCTTCCCTGCGCCAGCGATGCGCTCCAGTGGGCAGGCTGGATCTGGCGCGGGATTGCCGTGTGGGATAAGGGAAACTCCCGCCCGCAGAAAGGGGCGTTTTCGGCAACAGGCAGAATACATCGTCTGGGGATCGAACGGAGATATGCCGGTCAGCCGCCCCGTGCCGTGTTTGCCGGGTGTATTCAAATACGGCAATCCGCAGAACCGCATCCACCTGACCGAGAAGCCGTTGCAGCTCATGCAGGACCTTGTCAAGATCACGGAACCGGGCGGTCATATCTTGGACCCCTTTGCAGGCTCCGGCACGACAGTTCTGGCTGCGATCAAGGAGAGGCTATAACGCGACCGGCATCGAGGTCACCGACGTGTACGCAGATCTTGCCAGAAAGCGGCTGGAATCGGAATTGAACGCTGCGTAGCGACTATTGTAGCGACTACGAACGGCAAAAATCAGGAGTTTTAAATTTCATAGCGACTATACTAGCGACTACAAAAGGCAAAAATCCGAATTTCAAATTTACATAGCGACTATTGTAGCGACTACGTCATTCAAAAACCGATTTGAATGGCCAAAGCAGCGAGAAGGCATCTATGAAGGAAAGAGAATTGAACTCTCTCTCCTCTCTTGCCCCGCCTTTTGGCGGGGCGTCAGGCTCTCGCCGCCTCGCGGCAAGAGCGCAAGCATAGCGTTTTGGTACCAAAACGCAGCTTGCAGGGAGAACCCTGTCCCCAATGCCGCCTGCGGGCGGAGAAAGGAGCGCCGTGCGGAAGAATCAGTACAATCTGCACATATCCGGCTGGATGAGGACGAACGCGCCGCGCTGGAAAAAGGTCTGCAAGCCAGCGGCCTGCCGCTGTCGGTCTACCTGCGCAGGCTGATCCTCGGAGAACGCATCCAAGCTGCACCCTCAGAAGAACTTCGCAGGCTGCGCACGGAGATCCATCAGATCGGCAACAATATCAATCAGCTTGCCCGAAAAGCGAACGCCGGGTTTGCAAGCCGTGACGAGGTCACACGCGCGCTGCGGATGCTGGATCGTGTTTACGAACTCATGTACCAGCTCAGTCAGCAGTCATGGCAGTAACCAAGATCCTCGCCCGGCATGCCAGACTGGATCTGGCGATCAACTATGCAGTGAATCCCGACAAGACGGATGAGGAAGTCCTGACGGCTTATCTGAACTGCGACAAGGGGCATGCTTGTCACCAGATGCTTGCAACTAAGGAAGCGAAGAATAACCGTGACGGCGTTCAGTATTACCACATCATCCAATCATTCAAGCCCGGTGAGATCACGCCAGAACTGGCATTGGAAATTGCACAGGCATTTGCAAAGGAACACCTTGCGGATTATGAGGTCGTCATTGGCGTTCATGTGGACAAAGAACACATTCATGCGCACATGGTTTTCAATTCTGTGAATCTGGTGACGGGGCGAAAATACCACAGCAACGCCAAAAGCTACTATCAGCAGATTCGCACAATTTCGGATAAGCTCTGCCGGGAGCATGGGCTGTCTGTCATTATGGAGGGCAAGCCCTCCAAAGCGGTCAGCTATATTGAATGGCTCCGCCAGTCCAAAGGTCAGCCGACGTTCCGTTCCATGCTGGAAGCGGACCTGCGCGATGCGATTGCCGACGCGAACGATCTCGGCCACTTCTTCTTGCTCATGGAGCATAAGGGCTACGAGATCCACCACGGCAACCGGCTGGGTTTCCGATTGCGCGGGCAGGAGTGTTTCATGTATCCGGAACGCAAAAACGCAGCATTTTCGGAAGAAAACATCGAGCGCACCATCGCGGGCAATCTCGCAGAGATTGAAGCCGGTATCAGACCGGCGTTCCTCCCGCGTCCGAAGCCGCAGCCATATCGCCCGCATCCAAAGTACAAGGGCTTCCTTGCTCTGTACTACCATTACTGCTATCTGCTTGGCCGCATCGAAGAAGCGGCAGTACCCGCCGCGCATGACGCCGCATCTCCGACGGGAGATCATGAAAGCCGAAACCTATAAGGCTCGACTGAAATTCCTGCAAGAGAATGGAATCTCCACGGCAGATGATTTGAACGCCTGCATACAGCAGGCAGAGCAAAGCGCACAGCTCGCCAAGCAGCGCACAATTTTGAACGTCCGTAAGAAAAAGCGCAAGAAGCTCTTTGACGCGCTGGCGACGGAAGAAGCCCTTGCCATGAGCAAAGCTCTCTATGAAGAAGGTCTCTCCGGCATGGAATCTGAGTACGAGCAGTATGTAGAAGCGAAAGCGGTACTGGACGCCTGTGGTATTTCACGGCAGACTCTCACAGAAGAAAAAGCAGACATCTACGAGCAGCTTGCGCAGCTCAACAAGCAGATCCGCGCCGAACGGCAAAAGATCAAGCTGTGCCGCGAGATTGCAGACTCGGCAGCGGTCATGCAGCGGGATGTCGCTGCACAGGAAAAATCTCGACATGAGAAAGAATCGTCGCAAACACGCGACCACGAATAGAAGGAGGTGATTTCCCATCAACGTAGGAAACAGCGAAGCTGCCGAGCAGGTCGTTCACATGATGCTCTCCGGCGGCGAGGTTGCGGTCAAGCTGGCAGGCTCTGCGGCAAAGAATGCCGCGGCGATGCTGCTGGCGTTGGCGCGCAACCATAAAAAGGTCTACGGCAAGACCAGCCTCAAGAGAATTCTCCAACAGACGCGCGACATCCGCACGTTTTCCCTGACACCAGAGCAGTACCGGCGAATTCAGCCGTCAGGCGAAGGACAAGGTACTGTTCGCGGGTATCCAGGACAAGGAGCAGCCGGACGCGCCCATTGATCTGGTCATTCCAACGACCGATCTGGAACTGGCAAATGTCATTTTCGAGCGCCTTTTCGGTTCGCTCGAAAAGCTGCAGGAGGAACGCTCGCCAAAAAAAGGGTCTCGGTCGGAACGCTCCTCGGACGATACCGGCAGCAGCTCGCCTACGAGCAGGAAGAGCTCGAAGAATGACCGCCCGTCCATTGGCGAGCAGCTTCAGTCCTTCCGCGAAAAGCTGTCCGGCGTCGAACCGCGCGTCCTGACCAGAGAAAAAACATTAGAAAAATAGGAATATCCTTAAAACAAAAGCACTAATAATTTGCAAATTTTGCGGAAAGAAAATTGACAATTTTATGTGTGTTCGATATGCTATTTATAAAACTGGAAGCATTATAGTGAAAGGTCGTTTGCAGATGGACTGGAATAGAATCTGGGATATACTTAACAAGATTGCAATTGTTGGGACGATTATAGGAATACCTGCAACGTTATATGGAATCTACACGCTTATTTACAATTCCATTGTAGTTTATGATATGTATCACGAACCAAATGATGCAGGCGGCATGACCCTATGCATAGGTAATTTTACAAGGAAGGATTATTGGATTGGAAAGAAGAAAACCCAAATCGACCGGAGAGTACCACATAAAGTATTGTTCAAATGCAATCCCTGCCGGTTCCAAAAGTGAAGAAGATACAAACTGGAAGTAAGAACATTCCCGGTCAGACTGTAAAGGTCATCGGCGGCAGTGGCGCGGCAAAAACACGCAGCTTTGTGCTGCCGAACATCCTGACCGCAAACACCAATTATGTCATAACAGACCCCAAATCTGAAGTGCTGCTTGCCACGGGCGGCTACCTCAAGGAGCAGGGCTACGATGTGCGCGTTCTGAACCTTGTGAATCTGGAACAGTCGGACGGCTACAATCCGTTCCGCTATCTGCGCGACGAAAAGGATGTACTGAAGCTGGTCAATAACCTGATCCAGTCCACCACCCCGAAGGGCAGCCATGAGTCCGACCCGTTCTGGACCAAAGCCGAAACCGCACTCCTGCAGGCCATCATCCTCATGCTGTTTCAGGAAGCCCCGGAATACGAGCAGAACTTCTCCATGGTGATGCGCGTGCTGGAATACGCCGAGGTGCGCGAGGAAGATGAAGGTCATGTATCTCCGCTCGATCTGCTTTTTGAATCCATTGAGCGCAGAAAGCCGGACAGCGTCGCCGTCCGGCAATATAAGGTATTCAAATTAGCCGCGGGCAAGACTGCGAAATCGATTTTGGTGAGTACGGCTGTCCGTCTTGCACCCTTTAATCTGCCGCAGATCCAAGCCTTGACCGACCATGACGACATGGACCTTTACACGCTGGGCGAGAAAAAGGTTGCGCTTTACGCTGTCATTCCCGACAACGACAACACGTTTAATTTCCTTGTAAGCCTGCTTTACGCGCAGGCGTTCCAAGCCCTCTATTACAGCGCGGACCAGATTCACCACGGCCCGCTGCCGCGTCACGTTCGCTTTGTGCTGGATGAGTTTGCAGCCATGCCGCTGCCGGGCTTCACCCGCGAGCTTGCGACGATGCGCTCGCGTTCCATCTCGGCAAGCGTCATTATTCAGAACATGGCACAGATCAAAGAGCTTTATAAGGATAGCTGGGAGACAATTCCAGGCAACTGTGATACCATTTTGTATCTCGGCGGCAACGAATCCAGTACGCACAAATATGTCTCCGAGATGCTCGGCAAAGCCACGATTGATACCAAAACGCACGGGCAGACAAAAGGTAAATCCGGCTCCTACTCGACCAACTTTCAGATGTCCGGGCGCGATGTGCCATACTTGTTCGTGAAGAGTTCAGTTGCCTTGAATTTATCATGAACAGGGACACGATCAACTGGATTCTGAAAAACTGAATACAGGAGGTCGAACATGGAGCATTTACCAAAGAAAATCCATCAAAATGGTATCAGCTACACGCTGATGGGAGATTACTACATCCCCGACCTGAAGCTACCGGGGGAAAGCCGCCCTATCGGGCGGTGGGGACGGATGCACAAGGCATACTTGCAAGAACACCGGCCCGGCCAGTACAATGAACTGCTTTTGTCGGGAAAACTCTGGACGTATCTTGCCGACCTGAACGGGCAGGCCGCTGACCGGCTGGCGTATATTATCTCGCAGATGCAGGCGGCGGAAGGTGTTACCGAGGAACTGAAAGCCCGTGACCAGCTTGCATGGGTCAGAGCCATGAACAGCATCCGTAGCCGGGCAGAGGAAATCATCCTCTCTGAGATGATTTTTGTTTAAGGAGGTGCCTGTCTATGAGATACCGTATCGAATACGCTGATGGACGTTGTTGTAACTTTGCCAATGGCAGGGATGACCTGCTGGAATGGCTGAAACTGCTGAAACAAGAGGAAATCTCCGACATCCGCAAAGTATATAAAAGCGGTGTGTCAGATTCCGTCCTGGAAACATACCGGAATTATATCCGCCCAGCATAAGAAGGGCGCTTATGGGTACAGATATAGAAAAATTGGTTGATTTGATGATTCAGGAGAGGATGCAGAGCCAGTTTGCTAAATGGCGGGAGGCAGAAACCGGCACGGAGAAAAAAGCAGATTACCTTCGTTTGGAAACCGAGTATGAAAAAGCGGTCAGCGCATTGTCTGAGGAACAAAAGGACGCTGTAAGGCACTACTGCGATTCCATCTTTGATTCCGGTGCAGAAAGTGAGTGCTTCTTTTACCGGCTGGGCCTCAAAGATGGCATCCGTCTCTGGAAGTTTATGAAAAAACTGATGAAAACGGTCAGCTAACAGATGTATAACCACATATTTTATTCCGCCCACAAATGGGTCGAAAGCCGTCCAATGGTATCAAGTTGGACGGCTTTTTCACTATCTGCGTTTCTTCCGCTTGGGCGCATAGTGCGGCTGCGGCTTGGCCTTCCCTCTCATATTGTTAGGATTTTTGAGCAGTTTGGACAGGCTCAGTATCCGCAGAAATGCAGAGAAGTCCTCTGAGGAAATCTTCTCGAAGGGTATCTGCATTCTGTCGCAAAATTCGTGGATTACCACTTCCTCTTGGCTGCCCTGTTCAAGCGCCTGTTCAAACTTTTCCTTAACGTCCTCCAGCGTGGGCTGTGGGTCGGCGGTGGTCTTGTCCTTGAGGTGCGCCTCCCGTATATCTTGGACGATGCTATCCAGGTCATCGTGCATGACGTGGCTGTAAAAGTCGCTTTCCTGTACCTGGCCCAGTTCCAGCGTCCTCACATAGAGATCATCTTCTCCAGGCGAATATTTGCTGAGGATACTTTGCCGGGTGGCTTCCATCACCAGATTCATCTGTTCCACCCGCATATTGGCGATCTGATCAATGCAGATTTCCATATCTACCATCAGACGCCGGAACTTTGGGTGTGTAGCCAGTTCGCAAAGAAGCCGGTTGTTGATTTTGCCGCTGCTCAAAAGTTCCACCATATCATCGTTCAGATGGAGATTGAAGTTCTGTATTTGGGTGATTTTTATTTTCCGTCAGTCCCATCAGATAGTCAGCGGACACGCCGTAAAAATCCGCCAGTGTCGCAATGGCAAACGGGCTGATGTCCTTGTAGTCATCGCTTTCATACTTTCCCAGCGCCGATCTGGATAGGCCGGTCTGCTCCGCCAACTGTTCCAGCGTCAGGTGTTTGTCCACTACACGCAAGTCTTTGAGCCGCTCTGGGATTGATAGCTTTGTGTACATCCAATGCCCTCTCTCGTCATTGTTTTTTCAGTGATTACACCTATTATAGCACGATTCCATAAGCGTGGAAATATTCGGATTTCGAGCGTTTTTCCAACGTCTTGGATATACGGGAGCAGCCCCCTTTTTTCGGTAGAATCATTCTTGCAGACAGGCACTGAACCTTGAAAATTGAATAACCGGCTGCAAGGGGTATGACCTCCGGGGAAGTGACGCCAGGACAGAAATCGAGCGCACCAAAGAGGCCGATACGCCGGGAAATAATCCGGGCAGGAGCGGCTTGCAGGCAGACCGGCGGACAGAAACAAGTTTATCACGCGGGGCGTATGGCTCCGCAGCAAAGAAATGGAGGAAATCATTATGAAACTGAGCATGAAGGAAAAGAAGATTCTCTATGCTTTCGTCTGTCCCAGCCATCACAACACAGTGACACGGCTGAAATGGCTGACGGCCCTGACCGTTGACCCGGAGGCCAAACGCCGGATGCTGGGGCTGGCCCGGAAGATGGAGACGGAGATGGACGAAAGCTGGTACGAGGCTTTTTACCATCATCTGCGTATGGAGATGGACGAGTACCGCCGTCTCAAGCGCAGCCTGCGTGTGCTGAAATCTTATACTGATTATGAGGAGGATTTGTATGAAGAAGCTGTCTAAGTATGAGAAGGAAACCATCATCAACTGGAACGAGGCGGAGGATCTTGCCAGCGTTTACACCTTCAACGCCAGCTTGAAGCGCAGGCTGGCGGAGTTCAGCCGGAAGTATCCGCTGCTGTGCCGGTTGGAGCGCAGTACGCCGGAGGGCAGTGTGACCTATGTGCTGGACAAGTCCCGGCTGTCGATCCGACTTATCCCGCCGTATAGCGAGGAACGGAAAGCCGCCGCCAGTGCCTATGCAAAGGAGCATGGTTTTCAGGTGGTGACGGCAGAAGAAAAAATCGCCTGAAATCGGGGCGATTACGGTCAAAATGCCGGGTCTGCACTCGGCGTTTTGGCCGGAAATCCCCACAGGCATATTCCGTATCCACTTCCCGCTGAAAGACGTAAATGTGTGGATGCGGAGCCGGTGAAGCTGGCGGAAACCGCTTCTGCGGCGGAAGCCAGTTTCGCCGGGCGGGAGTACAGAGGGCGGCAAGCCCTTTGTGGCTGGGTGCAGGGGCGGCAGCGCACTGCTGGGGTCAAGGGGCAAAGCCCATTGGCGGGTTGAGGGCAGCCCCCCATCGGGTCAAGGGCGAAGCGCCTTGCCCAGGGAAAGTTGATGCCTGCGTCAACTTGTATTGGGTATTACCTGACGCAGACTTTCGCAGGATTTGCGGCTTCGCCGCCCTTCCCCGGCCCCGGAACATCTTCGCAGGAAGGAGGAAATCTGTTTGAAACTGACACGACACAACGGGCGCTCCGGCAAGCATGGCACTTATAATCCCCGCCACAATGACCGCCGGTTCGATGTGGAGAACAGCGAACACATTGACGCAGAGCGGGCCAGACAAAATATTTACTGGGACTGCTACCGGGGCTTCACGACACACGACTTCCGGGAGAACCCGGAGCAGCCGGATTTCAGTTTTGAGGAAATCGAGCGGATGTACTATTACGAGCATTACTCTGACCATGTGGACGCGCAGAACGCCCGCAATGAGAAAACCCGGCACACTGAGCGCAACCGCACCGTGGAGGACTTGCTGAAAAACAACAAGACCTGCCCGGAGGAAAGCATCTATCAGATCGGCACGCTGGAAGAATCCGTCCCGCCGGAAACACTCTCTCGTATCGTCAACGAGTTCTATGAGGAATTCGAGCGCCGCTTCGGTTCCCATATCCACATCTTGGACTGGGCGCTTCATCTGGACGAGGGGACGCCCCACATCCATGAGCGCCATGTGTTTGACTGCCAGAACCGCTACGGGGAACTGTGCCCCCAGCAGGAAAAGGCGCTGGAGGAACTGGGCATCCCTCTCCCGAACCCGGACAAGCCAAAAGGCCGGAACAACAACCGCAAGCAGACCTTTGATGCGGTCTGCCGGACGATCCTGTTTGACATCGCCAGACGGCATGGGCTGCATCTGGATCAGGAGCCGTCCTACGGCGGGCGGGACTATCTGGAAAAACAGGATTATATCCTGATGAAGCAGAAGGAGCAGCTTGCGGCGCAGGAGCAGAAGCTGGAAGAACTGACGCTCAAAATCGAGGACGTGGAGACGCTGTTAGATGATGTTTCCGATGCGGCCTATGACAAGGCGGTGGAGGTGGTGACCGATACCGTCCGGCAGGAGACACACAAGGAAGATATTCGTCTGATCGAGGAAACAAAAAGTGGGGCTTTCGCCGGGCGGAAGGCCCCGAAGAAGGAGCGTGACTACGCTGCCGCCCGTCTGGATGGAGTGATTACCAAAATCAAACGGGTCATGCAGAACGCCCTGGCAAAAATCCAGAAAACTCTCATGCAGCCGGAGGTCAAGCAGGCCGGTAAGGAGCAGATTAAGGAGAAGGCCAAAGAATCCATCCGGGAGAAACTGGCGAAAGGCAGGCTGAACGCTGACCGAGATAACCGGGAGCGTTGGGAACGTGAGGGGCGGATTGCCCCTACAAAGAAACACGATATGGAGTTATGAGGCACCTGATTTTCTGCGGAAACGGGTGCTTTTTTCTCTGCCTGGAGGTGAGAAAATCGAATATATTTGAAGCGGTGAAGGAGTCTGTCACCACAAGGCAGGCTGCGGAATATTACGGGGTGCAGGTTGGCAGGAATGGCATGGCCTGCTGTCCCTTCCATGATGACAAACATCCCAGTATGAAGATTGACCATCGGTTCCACTGTTTTGGCTGTCAGGCAGACGGGGATGTGATTGATTTTACCGCCCGTCTGTTTAGTCTGAGCAGTAAGGAGGCGGCGTTGAAACTGGCGGAGGATTTTTCTGTCCACTATGACGCCAAAGGCCATGACCCGCCCCGCAGGAGGCCGGTCAAGCGAAAAATCAGCGAGGAACTGCGTTACCGGCAGGCAGAGCAGAAATGTTTCCGGGTGCTGTGCAATTACCTGCATCTGCTGGAACACTGGGAGCAGGAATACGCCCCGCAGAACCCGGATGAAGCGTGGAATCCGCTGTTCGTGGAGGCCCTGCAAAAGAAATCGTACACGGAATATCTGCTGGATATTCTGTTGTCCGGCAGTATAGAGGAACGTGCATCCGTAGTCGTTGAGCATGGAAAAGAGGTGAGGAAGATTGAGCAGCGAGTATCAGAGTTTAGAGCTAGCCACCCGGCAGGCCGCCATGAGCGCAGCCGAAGCCTTAGCGCCGGAGCGGAGCGTTGATGAGGTGCGGGAAAGCCTGTCCGTCACCGAGAAGGGCCAGCCCGCCAACACCATCGGCAACTGCCGGACGGTGTTCTGCCATGACCCTCTCCTGCGTGGGGCGATCCGCCTGAACCTTTTGACTGACCGGGTGGACATTGTACAGGATTTAGGCTGGCGCAGGAATACCAGTGCCCTGACGGATACGGACGTGAAATATCTGCTTCTCTATTTTGAGCAGACCTATGGCCTGACCAGTGAGAAAAAGATGACAGCGGCGCTCTCTATCGTGGCGAATGAGAACTGCTACCATCCCATACAGGACGTGCTAAACGGCCTTGTCTGGGACGGGACGCCCCGCATCCGCTCCTGTCTCCATCATTTCTTAGGTGCGGACGAAAGCGACTATGTGGAGGAAATGCTGAAACACTTTTTGCTGGGGGCTATCCGGCGGGTATTCCGCCCCGGCTCCAAATATGAGGAAATGCTCTGTCTGGTAGGCGGTCAGGGCGCTGGAAAATCCAGCTTCTTCCGCTTGCTGGCAATCCGGGACGAGTGGTTTTCCGACGACCTGAAAAAGCTGGACGATGACAGGGTGTATCTGAAACTGCAAGGACACTGGATCATCGAAATGTCGGAGATGCTGGCTACCAGCAGCGCCAAAAGCATTGAGGAAATCCGCTCATTTATCAGCCGCCAGAAGGAAACCTACCGGACGCCCTATGAAGCCCAGCCCAAAGACCGGCTGCGGCAGTGTGTGTTCGGCGGTTCGTCCAACACACTGGACTTCCTGCCCCTTGACCGGGCCGGAAATCGGCGCTTTTTGCCGATCATGATTTACCCGGAGAATGCAGAGGTTCACATTTTGGAGGACGAGGACGCCTCCAGAGCCTATCTTTTACAGGTCTGGGCGGAGGCCATGACGATTTACCGCAGCGGCCACTACTCTATGAAGTTCAGCAAGTCCATCCAGCGCCAGCTGGTGGAGGTACAGAAGGATTTCATGCCGGAGGACACGGAGGCCGGGCAGATACAGGGCTTTCTGGAACACTACACCGGCAGCATGGTCTGCTCCAAACAGCTGTTCAAGGAGGCGCTGGGCCACACCTATGACGAGCCGAAACGGTGGCAGCTGCACAATATCAACGAGATCATGAACACGGTGGTGACGGGCTGGAAACCATTCTCCAATCCCCGGATGTTCACCGGGTATGGCAGGCAGAGGGGCTGGGAACGGGACGTTTCCGGCAACGAACTGCCCGGCAACGAAGATGGATTTGTGGAGCTGACCGAGGAAGAATGCTGCCAGCTGGAACTGCCGAAAGAGTGGATCGCATAAAATTAGCGGTCTGTTGCCGGGATGGTTGCCACTTGGTTGCCGGGTTTGTTGCCGGGGATTCTCCGGTCTGGATACGGAAAAAGCCTGTAAATAAGGTGTTTTCTAATATCTATCTCTATCTCCGGCAACGAAAACAACGAGATTTTTCAAGAAAATTGATAAAGTAAGATTTGCAGGTCAGACGGTAGTTTACAGGTTTTTGGAGGTTCGTTGCCGGACTTCGTTGCCAGTGTTGCCCGCTGGCCTGCTACTCTATGGAGGTAGCCTATGGAAAAAAGCAAACAGCAGAAAAATAAAGTCCGTTTTGTGGTGGTGCGGGAGTTCTCCGGGGAGAAGTCCATGCGGGAAGCCTTTGAGCAGCTGATCGAGCGTCAGACCTGCGAACACTTCGAGGAATGGCTGGAACAGCATGAGATGGCCGAGAACGCTGCCTAAAAACGGTTGATTCAGGGGCAGGGCATGGTATTATAATGGTATCGTGTCCCTGTTCATAGAAGGAGAACGCTATGAGCAGGAAAAAGCAAGTCTATGAGAAAATCACCGCTCTCTACTGCCGCATCTCTCTGGATGACGGCGGCGACAACGAGAGTATGAGCATCAGCAACCAGAAACTTATGCTTCGGGACTTCGCAGAAAAGCATGGAATGTTCCAGTATGAATATTATGTGGATGACGGTTACACGGGCCGCAACTTCAACCGTCCCTCCTTCCAGCGCATGATCGCTGACATTGAGGCGGAAAGTCGGCTGCGTGGTCACAAAGACCTGTCGAGGCTTGGCAGGAATTATATCGAAGCCGGCAGCTATATCGAAATCTTTTTCCCCAAACACAATGTACGCTATATCGCCGTCACGGACGGCGTGGACAGCCTGACCCGTCAGGAGATGGACATCACACCCTTTAAGAATATCCTGAACGATATGTACAGCCGGGATATTTCCAAGAAGGTGCTGGCGGGCATCACTACCCGCTCCCGGCAGGGAAAGTTCTGCGGCGGGACGCCGCCGTTTGGTCTGATGCGTGACCCGGAGGACAAAGGGCATCTTATCCTTGACCCGGAGACAGCGCCGATCATCCGCAAAATCTATGACTATGCCTTGGACGGGCTGGGCTGCATGAGGATTTCCAAACGGCTGATGGAAGAAAAAATCCCCATCACCCATGTCAAGGCCAACACGGAGTTTGACGCCAACTATTATTCCTGGGGAGGGGCCAGAATCAGCCATATCCTGCGGAATCCCTTCTATAAAGGCGCACATCTGGTCTTTCGGACGCACCAGAAGGGCATCCGCTCCAACACCTATGATATTATCCCCCGTGACCAGTGGGAAGTGATCGAGGGCTGCCATGAGGCCATTGTGACGCCGGAGGAATGGGAACAGGTGCAGGAACTGATTGACCGCAGGCCGACCATTCAGGGGAATTCCTGCCCCTTTTATAATCTGTTCCACGGGCTGGTCTACTGCGCCACCTGCGGGAAGTCCATGCAGGTGCGGTATGAGAAGGTCGGGAGAACCGGGAAGAACCGCTTCACCGGCGAGATGCGGGAGCCGATTGACAAGGCGTACTATATCTGCCAGACCTACAACCGCATGGGCTGCAAGGTCTGTTCCAGCCACAAGATCGAGGCCAGGGATTTGTACAATCTGGTGCTGAAGGACATTCAGGAACTGGCGGCGCAGGCTATGAAGGATGCCGATGCGTTCTACCAGCGGCTCAGCCGCCGGATGGAGCACCGGTATCTGGTGGACGCCTCCCAGACAGAAAAGGAACGCCTGCGGCTGGAAGCCCGAAATCAGGAAATTGACGGGATGTTCCTGAGCCTGTACACCGATAAGGCCAAAGGCGTCCTGACCGAACAGCGGTTTATGAAGCTGACGGCGGCGCTGGAACAGGAACAGGAAGCCAACCAGAAACGCCTGCACGATCTGGCATTGATGCAGAGCCGGGCGGACGCCCAGGAAAGCGAAGTCCGCACCTTTATCAAGGAAATCCGGCGCTATGCCGCCATTGAGGAACTGGACGAGGCGGTACTGAACCGGCTTATCAGCAAAATCCTGATCGGCGAGGTCAAAAAGGTGGACGGCCAGAAGGTGCAGGAAGTCAGGATCGTGTATAACTTTGTCGGGGAAATCCCGGAGATTGCAGCGTAAATAGTTTGCCCCATCTCTCAACCATTGAGGGATGGGGCTTTTATTTTGCCGTCGTCCGGCAGCATTATATTGATTGGGTTTACTCCATCCGCAACCGTTCCACTACGGTGCGTTTTGCCATCTCATGGCCGGTGATAACAGGAATACCAGCCCCAAGCAGGGCAAAGAGCGGAATGATAAACAGGAAGGGCGTGAGGTTCAGATGGTAGGTAAAGAACCAGAATAGTCCTTCTACCGCCTGGAAGGCGATCGGCCCCAACGTCAGCGTTAAAATCAGAGCCAGCCCTGCCGCCCCCAGAGCGTACAGCAATCCCTCCCAGATCAGCATGGCGCGCAGTTGCCGTCCGGTCATGCCCACGGCCTGGAGCACCGCCAGTTCCCTCTGACGTGCAATGATGCCAGTCAGGATGGCATTGAAGAAGTTCAGCACACCGACCAACCCAACGATGAAACTGAGCGCACCGCCCAGCAGCAGGAACATGGAGCGCATACTCTCAAATTCCCCGGCATAGGTTGCCTTGCTCTCGTAGTCGAGTTCCGGGTTGACGTTCTCCGTGTAGTCCGCGAGGAAGGACTCCATGGCGGCGTTGGTCTCGTCGGTGGTGTCGAAGGCGTAGTACATCACATCCGACGTGCCGGAGTCCTGGATGAAGGTCTGGTCGTTCAGGATGAACTCATCGCTGCCATAGTAGCGGTAGCTGAGGGCGTAAGGCACCGTCACCAGGGCGGCCACGGTGTACTCCACGTCCCGGTATTGTACCGGCCGCTCCACCCAGTTGGCCCCGTCCGGCACGTCCTCCAGGGAAGCCCAGACCTCGCCGGTGTCTGGGTCGTAATACTCGCTCTCCTCCACATAGCGGAGGGTGACGGTGTCCCCCAACCGGGCCCAGTGGGAGGCCATGTCTGCGTTTCCATAATCGTCCTCTGAGTATACGGCGGCGATAGCCCGGCTGCCCGGCTCGTAGAGGGCGGACAAATCTCCCTCCAGCACCGTCAGGTGGTCCAGGGCAAAATCGCTCATACCGGAGATCTGAACCCCGTCGGCCAGCAGCCCCGCCTCGTTCCGGTCGGTCAGGCGAATCAGGTTGTCCAGCTGCTCCGGGGTGTAGAACCGCTGCTTGTTCGCCCGGAACCAGTCCTCGGTGACATACTCCAGGGCACAGGAGGTCTGGCCGTACACCACGCCGCTGTCCGTGACGCCGCCCTGCGCGTCAATGTCGTCCATGGCGGACTGGGGCACGGCCTGTTCCGCACTGAACAGGGTGCTGGTCTGGAATTTTCCAGCATTGGCCACAATGAAATCGCTGGCGGTGAAATTGGACACATACTTGTCCATATCAAAGCCACCGGCAAAGTTCACCGTCACAGTAAGCAGCACCACCGCCAGTGACAGCGACAGCACCGTCACCACGGTCTTTCCCTTGCTGCGGCCCAGGTTGGCCCAGGCCATCGTGAAGGGACTGACCTTTCGGGCCTTCCGGCCCTTAACACGGGTCTTTTCGCTGCTGCCTTCGGTGTAGCGCACTGCCTCCACCGGGGAGACCCTGGCCGCCATCCGTCCCGGCTTCCGGCAGGAGATCAGCACCGTCAGCAGTGCGAAGGCCGCGGAAACGACGAAGATCCAGGGGCTTACAGAGGTCATTGGCATAATCCCGTTGAGCCGGGCCACAATCACCGGGGTTAGCTGCCCGCCGATCAGCCAGCCGATCACCAGCCCGATGATACCAACAGCAGAGAGGGTCAGGGCTTGCAGACGGATGATCCGCCGCAGTTGCCGGGGGGTGGTGCCGATGGTTTTCAGAAGGCCATAGAACCGGATATCCCCGGCCACCGAGATCTGGAACACATTGTAGATGGTGAGATACCCGGTGAAAACGATAAGCAGGATTACCCCGGCAATGGCCATGACCGTCATGGGGTCCACAATGTCGGACATCCGGGCCCCGGTGTAGCCCCAGTTGACGCCGGTATCAATGTAATTGTCCCCAGCGGTCTCGCTCTGGTAGCCGTGGTTTTCCAAAATTTGGTTCAAATCCCGCTCGATATGTCGGGAGTCGCTTTTCAGCATCACGTCCAAATTCCACCGGCCTGTCATGCCGTCATCAAGGATTATCAGGATCTACGCCCACTTCCGCCAGGACTTCGTTCACCCGGCTTTCGGGAATCAGGACATGGTTCGCCACAATAGCCTCATCGTATTCCCACCAGCCGCAGAGGGTGAAGGTTTGAGTGGTTTCATGTCCATCCACGTCAAAAGTGAGGGTAAACTCGGCCCCAATCTCCGGCTTGATACCCAGCAGTTCCAGTACATGAGTGTCAGTAGCAGCCTGGTCGGTGCCCTCCTGTGGTAAAGATCCCTCCACCGGGTCGCAGAACATCCAGTGTGCCTCGTTGGCATCGGCGAAGCTCACCTCCACATGAGATTTATTGAAAGGCGTCTCCGTAGGCATACCCAGGTATCGCCGCTCGCCCCACTGGCTGATGAGAGGATCGTCCTTCAGCTCATTAAACTGCGCCTGGGTCATATACTTAAAGCCGCCGTGGGAGAAGCCCCCCACCTGGCGGAAGTTGGACTGCTGGAAGCCCTCGTTGATGGAGAGGGCGATGGTGAACAGAGAGGTAAACAGCATCGTTGTCAGGGCGATGGCCACGATGGCAATCAGATTGCGGGTTCGGCTTGCCAGCAGGCTTTTCCACGCCAAATGGCGTACGCATTTTCGATTGGAAACTTTCATGCCTCTCCCCCCTTACTGTGCTACAATCCGCCCATCTTCAATACGGACAATTCGGTCAGAGAGCTGGGCAATTTCTTCGTTGTGTGTAATCATGACCATCGTTTGGGAAAATTTCCGTCCCGTCACCTTCATCAGGCTCAGTACATCCTGGCTGGTGCGGCTGTCCAGGTTTCCGGTCGGTTCGTCGGCCAGGAGGATGGCGGGTTTGGTTGCCAAGGCGCGGGCGATGGCCACCCGTTGCTGCTGGCCGCCGGAAAGCTGTCCCGGCAGGCTGTTCAACTTCTTTTCCAGCCCCAGGGCGGTGACGACCTCGCCCACATACCGCTCATCTACCTTGCCCCCATCCAACTGGATGGGCAGAACGATGTTTTCCCGCACCGTCAGCACCGGCACCAGGTTAAAACTTTGAAATACAAAACCAATTTTTCGGCGGCGAAAAATTGTGAGTGCCTCATCCTTCAGGGAGAAGATGTTCTTCCCGTCTACCACGACCGAGCCGGAAGTGGGCCGATCCAGGCCACCCAACATGTGGAGCAGGGTTGACTTGCCGGAGCCGCTGGTGCCTACGATGGCCACGAACTCCCCGTCCTCCACGCTGAGATCGACGCCATCCAACGCTTTTACCTGCGTATCTCCTTTACCGTAATATTTCTTTAAGTTTTTGGTTTCTAAAATCGTCATCTTGTATACCTCCACAAAAAAGTCTGCATTGCCTTTTGACAATACAGACTTTACCACATAATTCTTTCCTGAGTCTTTCTCAAATCTAACAGAGTTGAAAGATTTCCTGTTCTTCATATCCGATTCAATTTACGGGGCAAATACAGTGAAAAAGTGCTCCCGTTTCCGGGTTTGGAGGATACTTTGATGTAACCGCCCTGAAGGGATAGGATTTCCCGTGCCAGATAAAGCCCCAGGCCAAGCCCCTCTGCCGAGTGCGTTAACGTACCACGATAGAAGCGGTTAAAAATCCCGCCCTGTTCTTCTTCTGGAATACCGGGGCCCGTATCCGTCACATCTACCCGGCAAAAAGTCTCAAGCATCTGGGCAGATACGGTAACCCTTCCGCCAGCGGGTGTGTACTTTACCGCGTTGTTTACAACATTGCCAAGAGCTTCGCTTGTCCAGCGCGGGTCAAAGGAGGCGTCTCCTACAAACGGAAGGTTCTGCAAGGTGATTTTCTTTTTTTCCGCCGCAGGTCTTTCCTGTTCGACAGCCGCCTCTAATAAAGGAGCCACAGGACCCAGCGTGGGAGTTGGAACCACAATACCTGTTTCCAATCTCGAAGCCTTAACCAGAGTCTGAATCAGAAATGACAGTTTCTCCCCCTGTGTCAGCAGCGCCTGGACTTGTTCCCGCTGACGCGGCGACAGATCGCTTTCCGTCAAAAGCGAAGCGTATACAGTAAATTTGCGATGGGTGTGCGCGTCTGATGGGAAATATCGGAGATCAGTGTTTTCACCGCTTCCTGTTCGGTTTTCATCATTTTTTGCGTATGAGCAGAGCCGCGCAGGAACCGAGCGAATTTTGTCTCCAGCGCAGACAGTTCTGTTTCATCAAAATGTTCCTCGGTAAAACCACTGGAAATGGACTGTTCCAACATATTATCCAGCCGCTGAACGGTTCTGCGCCGGGCCATCCACTGCCAGAACCCGAATAGAAGCCCAATGACAGCGAAAGCCAGCAACACCCAGGTCAAAGCTGTCATTTGCTTACCTCCCAAGTGTAGCCAACCCCATACACGGTTCTGATCGGGGCATTCCCGAGCTTCCCGCGCAGGCGCCGCACCGCCACGGATAAGGCATTTTCATCCACAAACTCGCCGCCGTCCCACACCTTTTCAAGCAGCAATTCTCTTGGTAACGTGCGGCCCCGGTTCTCCACCAGCAGGCGCAACAGGCGCTGTTCTGTCTTGGAAAGGTCGATGATTGTCCCTTCTTTGGAAAACTCCATCCGTGTGAAGTCAAGGATGAAACCGTTCAATTCGATCCGATCCTGCTTCACCGGGACAGAGCGCCGTAGTTGGGCATTTACTCTGGCCCGGAGCACTGCCAGGGAGAAAGGCTTGGTAATATAATCATCTGCCCCAGCTTCCAGACCGGTAACTTCATCCAGTTCCAAATCATTAGCCGTAAGCAAAATAGCAGGTGTGGAGGTGCCATTCTGCCGCAGTGTTCGCAACAGTTCCAGCCCACTGCCGTCTGGCAGGTTAATATCCAAAATCAATAAATCAAAAACCATGCCCTGCAGACCGTTCAAGTCAGATAAATACGATCTGACCCAGCATCCGAACTACAAGCTCACTGCCGGTGCTGATAAGAAAAACACGTTCAGCATCGAGGCGTTCCTCGACCATCGGCTGAAGCTCAAGCCCGGTGATAAGTACGAAGTGGTTGACGCAGATCATGCCAAATAAGTTTGTTCCGGTGACGAAGATGTCAAGGGTACGCTGCTGGTAACAGAATAAGAAGGGGCGGCGAGCTGCCGCCTCTTTACATAGCCAGGTTTCTGATTAGGATTGGAGACCTGGCTATATGTTTGTCCATTTGCAGGTGCACATGCAGATGGGAAATCACTATTCATCAGCCCACAAGGGCGCAACGTACAAGGAGGTACACATTTATGGCATTTTTCAACAGCGCAGTAACCGTTCTTCAGACCCTCGTCATCGCACTGGGTGCCGGTCTCGGCATCTGGGGAGCGATCAACCTGCTAAGAGAAACCAGATTCGTAAGATCGACCAGCTGGAACGGGTGGTTCGGTACACATTTGCAAATGTGGGAAATTCATTCTCGGCAAAATCAATTTCGGATTATCTGAAATCAGAGCATCGTTCTATCGACAATGAAACGGTGTACAGCTATCTGGAAAAGCTGGAGAAGGCATATCTTCTTCATCGCTGTTCTCGATACGATCTGCGCGGAAAGGAGATTCTGAAAACGCAGGAGAAGTTTTATCTTGCTGATACCGCTTTACGTTACAGCGTGCTGGGCTATACACCAGACAGCGTTGCTTCCAGTCTGGAAAATGTGGTTTATCTGGAACTTTGCAGACGAGGATATACCGTGACGATTGGGAAAACGCCGGATGGTGAAGTCGATTTTGTGGCGCAGAAGCAGAATGACCGGTTGTATGTGCAGGTCACGCAGGAGATCAAACCGAAAAAACAGAAAAGCGCGAATATGAACGACTGCTGGAAATTCGGGATAACTATCCAAAGTATGTTTTGAGAACTGATGAATTTGCCGGAGGAAATTACCAAGGCATTAAGAGTATGCACATTGCAGATTTTCTATTGAGCACTGAATATTAACGATGAGGGCGGCGGTGAGCCGCCCTTTTTACATAGCCAGGTTTCTGATGGAAATTGGAGACCTGGCTATTTTTTTGCCCTTTTGCAGGTGCACATGCAGGGGACATTCACTATTCATCAGCCCGTAAGGGTGCATTGTACAAGGAGGTACACATTTATGGCATTTTTCAACAGCGCAGTAACCGTTCTTCAGACCCTCGTCATCGCACTGGGTGCCGGTCTCGGCATCTGGGGAGCCATCAACCTGCTGGAAGGCTACGGCAACGACAACCCCGGTGCCAATGCTCATGTACGGTAGAGAAGCACAAGACATGGATAGCCAGCCCTGCCACTATTCCGAAGTCAGGGGAACGCAATAGAAAAATTCATAGCTGTATGCTATACTTAATTAGCATTTGAACATATCAAGCTGACACAGCAATCTCTTTGCTTGCCGTTAATGTGCGTCTACCAACAGTCCGCAGAAAGCAAGAGTAGCGTAAAGGTATAAAAATTTCAAACTTCTTTGTAACGAAATTCCGATTTCTCCGTCTAACCTATGAAGCTGAAGGAGGTGATGACAAGTATGGACTATGAAAAGCTCTATAAAGCCTACTATTTACAGGTATACTCGTATACTATTTCTCTTGCCAAAAATCGTGAGATAGCAGAGGAAATCACGCAGAACACATTCTATAAGGCTGTTTCTACAACATCACAATTCAAAGGTAAGTCAGATGAATTGACATGGCTCTGCTCCATAGCAAAAAACCTTTACCATGATGAAATGCGAAGCCGTCAGCGAGTAGCTGATGTGAGTGAAATCAATGACTTGCCATCAAATGAAAATGTTGAGAACTCAGTTGCAGATTCTGACATGGCGTTCCGCATACACCTCGTTCTTCACCGTTTGGAAGAACCATACAAAGAAGTCTTTCAGCTTCGCGTATTCGGGGAACTATCTTTTTCACAAATCGCTGCAATTTTGGAAAAACAGAATCATGGGCGAGAGTTACTTATCATCGTGCAAAGCTAAAAATTCAAGAAAGGATGGATGAAAAGCATGAGTAAACAATGCGATATTGTTCGAGATATTCTTCCGCTGTATGTTGACGGTGCTTGCAGCGAAGCAAGCGCAGAGATGGTAAAAGAGCATTTGAACGCCTGTGCTGATTGTAACGCAATTTATCAGAAATTGCTTTCTCACACGAGCGAAGATGTTCTTCACGAAGAAAGCGAAAGCGTTATTATGCGCCATGAGGCAAAAGAAAAGCAGAGGGGCAGGAAAAAGATAACGATTGCTGTTCTCGTTTCCATCGCTCTTTGTACCATTGCAATTTTTACAGCTCTCTTTCTGTTACCTATAAACATTGCTTATGAGCCTGTCAAAATCGACTTCCCATTTGAGGTTGAAGATGTCGAAAGCGTTGAAATGTACCACTATGACGGAGTGCCTGCATCAGCAGAAAAGAAAGTAGTTGTTGCTGAAAATGATATAAAGACCCTGTATGATAAGTTCAAGGGCTTATCCTTAAAAGACAAAACAACTGAGGAAACTGCCGGAGCAGATGTGACCAGCTTTAGATTTAACCTCTCAGATGGAACAAGCTACGATTTGATTTACGCCTGCTATGGGGTTAAAAACGGCGAATTGAAGTCAGCAGCAGGCGGTTTTAAGTATTTCACAAGTGCGGATATCGGCTCTTATTGGAACGATTTGAATACGGACCTTGAGGCAATTCCTATCAATGAGAGTGAATTGCCGTGAGCAGATAGCAAACCCAGCCGAGCCTGTCAACGGTCAAGATGAACGGCGCAAATGCGCCGCCGTTGACAGCCCCGCCCGTCTTTGCTGTTCGGTAATCAAGAGGGCGACAGCACAAGATGCTGCCGCCCTCTGCCATTATTCAGAAAGGGGGATTTTCCATGACCGAACACGAAAAGTATCAAGAACATATCCGGCATACACACGATGCCTTTTGCAAGACTGTTATTCGCCACGCTGCCATAGACGCAGCCCGGAGCATACGGAGCCGCCGCAAGCGGGAAATCTCGCTTGAATATCTGATAGAAGAAAAACACTATCCATTCAGTACCACAGATAAATACTTTGCGGAGCAATCCGGCATGACCAGCTATCCGCTTTTCGTCTGTGGTCAGATGGCGCTTTTGGAAAGTCCAGAGCTTGCCGCAGCCCTGTCCGCACTATCACAGATGGAACAGGAAATCATTTTCTTGTACTACTTCCAACGATTGACGCATAGGGAGATTGGACGGAGATATGGACGGGCTGGCAACACAACCGGGCGGCGTATTCAGATGATTTTACGGCGGCTACGGGCAGAGTTGAGGGCTTGTCCTATGAACCAGCTACTTCCCTATGAAACAATCGTTAAGGCAAGCGAGGGCGACCCGGAAGCTGTTGCCGCCGTCCTATCCCATTATGCCGGATATATCCGCTCTTGTGCGAAAATGGACGGACAGATCAACACAGATATGCAGGAACATATCGTCGGGCGGCTGATAGAAAGCCTGTTGAAGTTCCGCTTTGACCGCTAAGCAGAAAAGTTGTATAATTAGAGCCTGACAAATTAAACTTTAATGGGGGTGGAGCAAATGGAACAGATTATCAATTATAGAGACATACCCACAGATAAAAGGCTTGACATATTAAATGCTCTTGAGCGAATAGGTTTTTTTCCTGCATACGGCGGTGTGAAAACCATGCAACAAATTATGGAAAAGTCAGTTCCGGGTTCAGGTCCACAATTCTATTTCGTTTTCCGTGAAAATGAGTTGATAGGGTACAATTTTCTCATTGGTGACACTAAGAAATATAAAGCGTTCCCATGGCTTGCTATTAGCAATATGGATGAGCAGAAGTTGGCTGTTTGCGAAGAACTGATGAAAATACAAATTGCTTTTTTTGAAGAACTCGGAATGCAAAAGATAGCAGATCATTGCGTTAGGATTATGGAAGATTACAGAAAAGGGATTGGAAAGCGAAAAGAAAGCGATTGCAGATAAATTCCATTTGAAAAACGGCTGACAATTTAATACCGCCGCCCATCACAGCGGCATATAAGCAGTAAATCTTGAAAAAGGTTTGCTGCTTTTTTTGCGCCTATTTTCAAAAATCTTTGGCAAACCACACCGCCGGATTGTTGTAGGGGAGCAGGACGGGGAAAAAAAAAATTTCCGCTGCATTTGCCAAAACGCACCTTTTTCACCGTTGTAGTGGTGAACAGCGGGCAGAACACGCCGCCGCAATCGCTATATTGGTGGAGCAAGCCAGTATATCCGCAAACCAGAGCCGCCGAGGAAAGCGGTAGTTTTTTAGAGCAAGATTCTACCGCAGTACCAAAATTCGCTTATCGCTCATTTTGCCCCTGCGGGAATCTTGTTGGGGAGTGCCTTCCCCAAACCCTGCTTATGCGGCTTGCGCCGCTTAAAAATCCCTCAAAATAATTTTTCGGATTTTTCAAAAACAGTTCCGCTTTACCCCCCGTTTTTCTCCTATTAGTGAGAGGACACCACGCACAGAAAGGAGGTCTGCCGACCATGAAACGATACAACACGCCGCACCGCAGCCGGGTAGTCAAAACACGCATGACCGAGGAAGAATACGCCGAGTTTGCCCAGCGGCTTTCTGCTTACCACATGAGCCAAGCCGAGTTTATCCGGCAAGCCATAACCGGGGCAGCCATACGCCCCATCATAACCGTTTCCCCCATCAATGACGAGCTGCTTGCCGCTGTCGGGAAGCTGACCGCCGAATACGGGAGGATCGGCGGCAACTTAAACCAGATAGCCCGGACGCTGAACGAGTGGCACAGCCCCTATCCGCAGCTTGCCGGGGAGGTACGGGCGGCGGTTTCCGACCTTGCTGCCCTAAAGTTTGAAGTCTTGCAGAAAGTGGGTGACGCTGTTGGCAACATTCAAACATATCAGCTCTAAAAATGCCGACTATGGCGCAGCGGAAGCCTACCTCACATTTGAGCATGACGAGTTTACCATGAAGCCCACCCTTGATGAAAACGGGCGGCTGATACCGAGGAGGATTACCGCATTTCTTCCCTTAACTGCGGGGGCGAGGATTTCGCTGTTGCCTGTATGCGAGCCAATCTCCGCTATGAGAAAAACCAAAAACGGGAAGATGTGAAAAGCCACCACTATATCATCAGCTTTGACCCACGGGACGGGACAGACAACGGCTTGACCGTAGACCGGGCGCAGGAGCTGGGCGAGCAGTTCTGCAAAGAGCATTTCCCCGGACACCAAGCCCTAGTATGCACCCACCCGGACGGGCATAACCACAGCGGGAATATCCATGTGCATATCGTCATCAACTCCCTGCGGATTTACGAAGTCCCGCTTCTGCCCTACATGGACAGACCAGCCGACACGCTGGAGGGCTGCAAGCACCGCTGCACCAACGCCGCTATGGAATATTTCAAGAGCGAAGTCATGGAAATGTGCCACCGGGAGGGGCTTTACCAAATCGACCTCTTGAACGGCAGCAAGGAACGGATAACCGAACGGGAATACTGGGCGGCAAAGAAAGGGCAGCTTGCCCTTGACAAAGAGAACGCCGCCAGAGAAGCCGCCGGACAGCCGACCAAGCCCACCAAGTTTGAAACGGACAAGGCGAAGCTGCGCCGGACGATACGGCAGGCACTTTCCCAAGCTGCCAGCTTTGACGAGTTTTCTTCCCTTTTGCTGCGGGAGGGTGTGACCGTCAAGGAGAGCCGGGGGCGGCTTTCCTACCTCACGCCGGACAGGACAAAGCCTATCACAGCCCGGAAGCTGGGGGACGATTTTGACAAGGCTGCTGTCCTTGCCCTGCTCACGCAGAACGCCCACAGAGCCGCCGAAAAGACCGTACCCATACCCGAATACCATACCGCTGAAACAAACCGCACAGAGCGAGGAAAAACGCAGAAAATCGCACCGACAGGCAACATTCAGAGAATGGTTGACCGTGCGGCGAAGCGAGCCGAGGGAAAAGGTATCGGCTATGACCGTTGGGCGGCTGTCCACAACCTCAAACAGATGGCGGCTACCGTTGCCGCTATGGAGCAATACGGCTTTACCCCGGATGAACTGGACGCAGCCCTTGTGTCTGCCAATGCGGATTTACACAGCAGCACCGCCAAGCTGAAGCCCATTGAAACGGCTATCCGTGAGAAAAAGGACTTGCAGAAACAGGTGCTTGCCTATGCCAAGACAAGAGATGTGCGTGACGGATTGAAAAAGCAGAAAACCGATAAGGCACGCAAAGCCTACCGGGAAAAGCATGAAAGCGACTTTATCATAGCAGACGCAGCCGTAAGATATTTTCGGCAAAAAGGCATTACCAAGCTGCCCACCTATAAATCGTTGCAGGCTGAAATCGAGCAGCTAACCGCCGACAAGAACGCCCGGTACAACGATTACCGGGAGAAAAAAGAGCGTGTCCGGGAGTTGCAGACCATGAAAAGCAATCTTTCCCAAATGCACCACGGCGAGCCGAGCCGACAGAAAAAGCATGAACAGGAGCGTTAAAAACCGCCCCGAAATGATACCGAAACCAAACAAAAACAGGGATATGCCCTTACCCCTATCCGCAATACTCCCCGACCTCAAAACAGGGCGTACAGGGCAAAAAATCCCCGAAAATGATACCGAGAAGATACAGTTTTCCCGCCCTATCCGTGATACCCACGGAAACGGCAGAAAGGAGCGTACCAATGCCACGCATGAGCAACAAACGGCGGCTTGAATGGAGCTTTTTCCTCAACCACCGAAACCGAATTACCTATAACGACCTTTGCCGGGGCTGCACCCACGATTGCAAGCAGAGTTTCCGAACCGTGATTATCCTCTGCCACCGGTATTACTCCAAGCGTTGGAAACCAAAGGAGGACACCGCCTATGGCAGATAACCGCAAATATTACTACCTCAAACTGAAAGAAAGCTATTTTGATGATGACGCTATCGTGCTGTTGGAGAGTATGCCGGACGGTATTCTCTATTCCAACATTCTCTTGAAACTGTACTTAAAATCGCTGAAAAACGGCGGCAAGTTGCAGCTTGACGAGAATATCCCTTACACAGCACAGATGATCGCCACTCTTACCCGTCAGCAGGTAGGCACGGTGGAACGGGCGTTAGGGATTTTTCAGCAGTTGGGGCTTGTGGAGCAGCTACACGGCGGCTTGCTCTACATGACCGATATTGAACTGATGATAGGGCAATCCTCTACCGAAGCGGAACGAAAACGGGCGGCAAGGCTTGCAAACAAGGCTTTGCCACCACCCCGGACAAACGGCGGACATTTGTCCGACATTCGTCCACCAGAGATAGAGATAAAGAAAGAGATAGATATAGAGATAGAAAAAAGAGAGAGTTAGAAACGGGACAAGCCCCCGCCCGCAGCTATGGCAGATACAACAATGTTTTTCTTTCCGATACGGAACTGGACGAGCTGAAAGCGGAACTGCCCGACAAATGGGAGTATTATATTGACCGCTTATCTACTCATATAGCGTCCAAAGGAACGAAATACCGTAGCCATGCAGCCACGATATACAAGTGGGCGCAGGAGGACGAAGCCAAGAAACCGCCGAAAAAAGGCATACCCGATTACACCTTTAAGGAGGGCGAGTTTATGACTGAACTTTTTACCGATACCGTTTTGAATATGATGACTACTACCGCAGAGCCGGAGGACTACACGGGCGAGGACGGTCTGCTTTACTGCGGCAAGTGCCGCACGGCGAAAGAAGCCTACTTTCCCAAAGAAACCGCCGCATGGTTGGGGCATGACAAGCACCCGACAGAATGTGACTGCCAACGGGAGAAGCGTTTGGAATGTGAATCCGCCGAGGAACGCAGACGACACCTTGACACCGTTATGGAACTGAAACGCCGGGGCTTTACCGACCTCACCATGCAGGAATGGACTTTTGCACATGACAACGGCAAATGCCCGCAGATGAGCAAGGCACATTTATATGTGGAGCATTGGGAGCAGATGAGAGAAAACAACTATGGTCTGCTCTTGTGGGGTAAGGTAGGCACAGGAAAAAGCTATTTTGCCGGGTGCATTGCCAATGCCCTTATGGAACAGGAAATCTCCGTCCGCATGTCAAACTTTTCTGCGATACTGAATGATTTAACTGCCAGCTTTGAGGGGCGAAACGAATATATCGAGCGTCTTTGCCGTTTCCCTCTGCTGATACTTGATGATTTTGGTATGGAGCGTGGCACAGAGTACGGTTTGGAACAGGTCTACAATGTAATTGACAGCCGATACCGCAGCCGAAAGCCGCTGATTGTCACCACCAATCTAAGCCTTACGGAACTGCAGAATCCACAGGACACCGCCCACGCCCGTATCTATGACCGAGTGCTTGAAATGTGTCTGCCTATCCTCTTTACAGGCGAGATATGACTGCGGCTCATTTGTGGTGAATGGAACAGCAGTTGTAGGAAAGGAGAAGAAAAGTCCGTATAACCGCTGGAAATCAACACAAAAAGGAGCTAATTTTTATGAAATCTCTATTTGAGGAAATGGGCGGCACTTACCGTCAGGAGGGCGATTATCTCATTCCAAACCTTGCGCTGCCAGAGGAACCGGAATACCAGATTGGCAAGTATGGACATATGCGCCGCAGCTATCTGAAAGAACATCGCCCTATTTTCTACACAAACCTGTTCACAAACGGAACGCTGCATCGGCACCTTGCCGAGATCGACCAAGCCTGCAACGAGCGCATGGAAATCATCGTTTCTGCAATGGTGAAGCAAGAAGGCGTGACCGAAGCACTCAAAGCTGCCGATCAAATGGAATGGGTACGCCGCATGAACAGCATCCGCAGCCGCGC
>VOFH01002508.1_pt1 | contig 40633 bp, 61 predicted proteins | sample 5384091 | NCBI WGS metagenome assembly VOFH01 (sample SAMN12384727, study PRJNA508395) | human gut metagenome | isolation source: healthy gut G | host: Homo sapiens
TCTTCGTTCAGTTACGTATTGCTCAGTACAATGGTAAGATTCTCGGACCGATTGCGAGAAGGTCTTAGGATGGATTATGAATGGAATCTATTATGTGCTGGAACAGTTTTGTTTGGAATAAATATCGGACTTTGCATCATTTATCTTGCTGATTATTTATGCATGTCTTTTCCATTAACCTATAAACAGCAGAAGTTTTCAAGCCCACGGGCAGGATGCCCATTACCATGGAACGACAGCGTTATCGGGTGGACGGGACGGCATATGCATATCCACCGGCGACGTGCCTGGGTACCACGGAACAATATGCGGAGTCCCTTGGGAGGATGAAAATGGAAAGGCTTATGCCTACCGGGACAGCGAGGGGAATTACTATGAGCTGGACTTTGGACTGACGCTGGAATAGAAAGGTGAAGATTGGCATATTTGCAAAAAGGAAAATAAAATTAGTGCACAATTAAGCGCGTGTCACTGGTGATGAGCATTAGCAGAGAGGACATTGGGGCAGTGTTCTTAACTTGATTGGTGCCTTATTTGTCTGGACAGCCAGGGGGTGCGGTAGGACGAAAAGACAGGAAGGAACATGAAAGAGACAGGATTTTGGTGTTCTTCAGAGGGGACATAGCTTCACGACATGCAGCGTGACCGGTATTACAGCCCGGTATTGCTTTCCTTCCCTATCACCAACAGCCAGGTTTCCGATCAGTTTATTAATAACCAATTTTTGGCGCCGCGAATACCCACCCCAAAGTGCCTGAGCTGTCGCCGTCTGTCTGGGCGGCTTTTGATGTAATTCGTCGTAGTCATTGGCTCTGCGCCACATTGGAAAAATCCTACTGTCAGCTCTGAAAAGCTGGGTTCAACTAAAGCTTAAGCCTCAGCTCTTTAATTTTCCTTACTTGCCTTCAGAATAGAACCAGTCGCGATAATGCCCAGATAGGACCTTCGTTGATCGGATACATCAGCCCCACTGTTTCAGGGAGTTTTTTCAGGGTGATTCCCCATGATCGGCTGTATTGGCTATGATGCTTGATGGGCAGCTCCTCGTCGATTACCATTACACATTTTTATTTTGGTGGTCCATATCTTTGGTTCTCCTTTTTCGTGGTTTTCTGTTCGGATAAAACAATCCGGCCAGTGTCATGATAATTTAATGCAGCCGGTATTGTTACCGGTTCTTCAATATAAAGACTTTAAAGTCAGGGTAGTGATGACCGGCACCATATGAATGTATACTGGTCTTTACAGGGGCCCAGTATCTTTTACGCCTGTGTTCCAGGTCACGAAGCACAGTGCAGATGCGCCCAACCCCAGGAATAAAGATTCAGGATATTTTTCATGTCCAATGCTGAGCCAGTGTCTTGTAAAAGTCATGAAGAGCCCAGAGCCAGCACCATAAATAAATTCCGTAAAAAGTCCTTCTGGTACTCTGGACAGTGCCGTGGCCCAATGCGCGATTTTTTTGAGGGTGGAATACACTGGCCCATATGACTGCGGCAGCCACGGCCAGTAAATCCCTGTGGGGTTAAGAGAGGATAAAGCCTCATTGCCAAAGCTAATCAGGCTGATGCCTGCCATGGCCAGCAGAAATCGGCAAAGAACCGGAAGCGTGGTCTCTCTCCTCCCAGGAACATCAGCCCAAGATGGCGGTAAAGAAAGGGGCAATGGAGATGATGACCCCCACGTTGGATGCCAGGAGTATAGGTGAGGGCGATGTTTTCCAGGAGATAGTACATGTAACACCGCAGAACCCCGCCCTGCATAAGTCCCTCCTGCCGGGCGGATGTAAGGCGCGCAGGGAACAGAGGGCAGGCCAGCCACGGCGCCAGATATCCTGACAAACCGGATGAACAAGGATTTCCACACAGGGGTGAATGTCCGAAGCAGGACTTTGGTGGATATGAAGGTGGTTCCCCATATGAGGATGGTGACAAATGCGGCCAGATGGCCTGCGGCGGTACTGATTATGATTCATGATAATGCTCCTTTTGTTCTTCATCAGGTTCTGATAGGAATATTTTCTGATACTGTCTGGGGGTAGGCCGATAAACTCCTTAAAAGAAGTTGGTGAAATGGCTCTGATCTGAAAATCCGGCCATGGCCGCTTTCTTCCACAGGAGGCATGCCCTGTTCAAGGAATTTTTGGCCTTGTCAGGCGGATCGTCTGGAGGTATCGGTGAGGCTTGCCCACCTGCTTTGCTGAAGCGCAGCAGATAGGATTTTCAAAGGTGGTCATGGACAGCAGCTCATCCAGGCTTATATTTTCTGAAAAATGGTCCTCCATGTAGGTACAGGTTTTGGATCGGTCATCAGGCCTGGATATATCCTCTTCATAAAATGGGGCAGCATATTCCTGGAGCACCTGCTCCAGAGAAGAAAGAACAGAGGGCTTCTTCTTTTTCAAGCCTTGTGGCCCCGCCGCAATATGGCTCCGTACAGGGCGGATACGGACTAGGGTTATGTCGCTGCGGTACACCACATTCCGGGTAAAGCGGGGCGTAAATCGACCTGTGATTTTTACCGCCTGCTCCATGACAGAGGATCGATGTTGACCGCACGGTAGTCCAACGGTTCCCGTCTATGGGCGCGCAGTAATGGTTGTCCCTGGGATTAAAAGAGAATCAAATCCCCGGCGCTGACATCATACTCTCTTTTTTGTTACGGCTCCAGATGTCTTTTTCCGCCCTCCACAAAGCCTATGACGTAATATTCATGGAAATGATTGGGAATTTCTGTACAACCCCGCTCAGATTGTAGGCTTCTATTTTAAGGTCTTTATCATAATAGAAACCCGGCGCTGTTCCTGCTCCCGTATCATTTTGCTGCTCCTTTTAAACTTGCTTTTCTGCTATTTTAACACACAATGAAAAGGGAAAATCTTGCAAGATATGACACCAGAATGGATTGAATTTAGCCGCTTTGCATTTTGTTTTTGAAATACAGGCGCAAAAAAAGATGAACAGCTTCACATGGCGTCGCGTGTTCTATTCATCTTTGCCGTCTCTTTTACTATTTTCAAATATCATTGGGCGCAGTCCAGACAAGCGCACATTTTGGCAAGAATGAAGGTCAACGCGGGAAACCTTGTTCTTGCAGTAATTATTGAACTGAGTCCCGCTGCAGGCCGCATTCTTCACACACAAAAGTTTTTACTTTTATGTTTTTCTTTTTAGCGAGACGCCCAAATCAATCTCAATATGGCTCATTCCGTCACGCTTTCTGTATAAGCTCCAGATAGTATATCTCGGATGGTTGAATATAAGCTGTATTAGTACAATATGTATAATAATACAGGTGGGGGACGAAGCGGAATGAGAAAGACGGATGCATGCATCACTGATTCTGATGGCTCTTTGTATATATCTGCAGTGGGGAAGGGGCGTGTCGGTGAGGAATACCATATCCTCCTCCCGGGATGGAAAGAGGACAGAACACATAACCATTGTTGCGAATAAGCTGTACATAGGAGATAAGGAGGCATTTGCCGGGGAGATGATTGAGACGTGTATCAACAATGAATTCCGTGATGTGCAGTTCAGCTATGACATGGGATATCCGGTGGAAATCACCATGGACATCTATACCAATGATACGGCCAGGCGGCTGGGACTCAGATGCTGTGAGGTGCGGTATGCCCAGGCGGAAGGACCGGTACCGGTATAATGTGAAGGATGACAGGGAACGGTTTGTGATGACGGTGAAGTGAAAAAAATAAAAGCCCGGATTATTATAAGAGATAAAAATACCTGGGCTTTTATGTGTGAGAATGATTATTGGAGTGATATTAGTCCTTCTCTTATCCCTCTTCATAAATTCAAAAAATTCCATTTTCATCAGACCGGGATTGGCCTGCGCGTAAATCCGGCTGATGCAATCCCTTTCCTCCAGCAACTCTGCTGTCTCCGGGGAAAGTCCTTTTTTCATTTTCTTCATGACCAGAGATACGAGCTTGGTCATTTCTCCTTTTCAATTCCATCCTCCATAAGCATCTGTCCGAGCAGGGTCATATTAATCTTCTCCTTTACTTTCCTTAATTCTGTTTTGTCGAGAAATTTGATGGCCAGGGCATAAACATGGCTTCCATGCGGCGAAGGTTTTCCTTTGATACAGCTACATGGTCTGATTGAAGAATATCACATTCAGCAGGATGGGGAAATAAGTCAAACTGGTCAGATTTTCCCCCTTTTCATTTTTCTTTTCCGCTTTCCTAATTTTTTATCCGCGTTTCGGTCCTTGATACGGATTACCTGGATGCGGTATACATTGATGCCGGTGACGAGTTCCTGTTTAATTCGCCTGACATGGGAAGTACATAGAACTGTGGTAATAACAGGGCAGTTATATATCAGGCTTAAGTAAGCTTCGTATTCCCTGAAACGCCGCAGATCCTGGAAGTATGTCTGTCACTTTCAAACTCCAGATGCCGCAGGAGCCGTCTTCATCATATAGTTAAAATCTTCTTCCATCCTGCGAAGTTCAAGGTGAATCTGTTCTGTGGGAACAAGGCCGGTAATCCGCCCCCTGACACCCAGGTATGGAAGAAAAGATCTGACCAAAAAAAACATGGCAGCTGTTTTGGGACTTTATCCTCCAGCTGATTAGGGTATCCTGTATTTGATGGTTAGGGGGGTAACGTGTGTTGCTGCATGAGCCTCCTTTTCCGGTAAACATTAAAGGCTATTCCTATTATAATCCCTTTTTATATGCCGGACAATAGCCATGTATAGGTTGTGTGAATAATGAAAATAAAATAATTAGGATAAGCGTTTGAATATAAAAAATAAATGGTAAGATGTTCAGATGTTAAGATAACACCAATGAAGTGGTGGGAAACAGACTAAGGGTATAACGGAATGTATTCCTAAATTTACCTGGTTGGTTAGTCTGCTATTGTCTAGTAGTTCTAATATAGCATCCGTGACCGGAGAAGCAAGCATAAAACCAGTTTTACAAACCCTGCAAAAAAAATATTTTCTCAAACCCGCAGAAAATCTGCACCATCAAAAGTTGATTCTGTGCTACAATCAGACTGTAAAAAAAAGGAAAGAGGGCATGACGGTGATTGAATTCTTAAAGAGGAAAAAGATAAACAGCAGCTTAATTGAAGGAATCATGGAATTCAGGGCTTCCCATCCTGTCTGGGAGGAGGACCGGGGCAGGATACCCGTGCCCAGGTACCTGTATTATGGAAAGGGACGTATGGGGAGCAGGCCGTTGCAGCTCTTTTGTGCGGCCAGAATCTGCTTCTTACAGGGGCCGAAGGCAACGGGAAGAGAACATACTGGCCCAGAATCTGGCGGCAGCGTTGCAGCAGGCCGGTTTGGGACATTTCCTTCACGTTAACATGGATGTCCGGCCTGATAGAACAGATTACATTTGAAAACGGAGCCGTTGTGTTCCGTCCGGGACGGTGTACCGCCTGCGGAATCAGCGGGGGTTTTGCAGCGTACTGGATGAAATCCAACATGGCCAGAAATGAGGCACTGGCCGTGCTCCATGGAATTCTGGATTTCAGGCGGACCATAGATGCTGGCTACGATGTGGTGCGTATGGACAGGGAACCATCGCCACCATGAACTACGGGTATGCAGGCACCAAGGAGTTAAATGAGGCCCTGACCTCCAGATTTTCCTGTCTGCAGATGCCGGCTATAACCGGGGAAAAACCTGAGAAGCTCATATAAACCAGGAGTATCCTGGCCTTAAGAGGACATATGCCAGGCAGTTTGTCCAGCTGTTCCTGGATATGAGAGAAAATGCCAAAGCGCCCAGCTCTCCACCCGCCCCCTGGACCTCAGGGACTGTTAGATGCTGTCCGCCTCATGGGCGGGGGCTGGATGCGGGAGCCGCCCTGGATATGGGACACCAACAAGTCCTTTGACCCTATGAACAGACCCTGGTCCGGGGATTTAATCAGGGCAAGGATTCCTAAAAAACTGGAAAGGAGAAGCTGTTTGCAGACTGATATTAAAATGCAGGAATATGACGGGGGAGGAGCGGCGGGCCCTCAACATGATATGGATCATGGCGGCAAAGGACCACTCCTTCCGGCCGGAATTCATGGCTTTTTGACCGGTACGGAAGGGCAGACCTTTATCTCCAACAGTATTATCGGTTATGTCCACAGATGGTATGACGGCGGGAAAGTGTCGGAAATGTTCGGGGCATTTCAGGCACGGCGCTCCAGGATATCTATGATACCATATTCTGGCTTGGCCTGGAGTGCGGGCGCCTATGAGAAGGAGCAGGAAGGGCGGCCTGGGGTGGAGGAGCTGCGCAGGGAATACTGGGCCCAGGTATGGAGGAATCAAATGGTCGGCTCAGGAAAAGCTGGTCCAGTCCCTTCAGACAGGCTGGGGCAGGATGGTTCTGGGAGAGAAGCCGGGGTGACGCCCTGGGGCGGGGGATTTTGTCCGGCCTGTCCTTTGACGGATCTACCGACACCGATGAAATTATGGGGCGCGTTTCCGGCATACTGTGGAATATTTCCGGTTTGACGCCGTTCAGAACAAAGAGAAAAGAAAACAGAAAAACGGATTAAAAGCATGATTAGGCCCTTCCGCTTTGTCCGGCCTGCCCACGGCGTGATTGTCAGAATACACTGAATGAGCATGGACAGGATTCCACTGAATCCGGTGATGACCAATGTGATAAATCCGGAAAGGCCCATAAAAGCCTTCTGATGCAGCCAAAGGCTTTTGCTTCTGGCTGGAGGCATCCTCGAAACGGAGGAGGAGGCGGTCCGCTCCTATAGATGCCTGCTATGGTATTTCCATGTACGCAGAGCAGCAGAATCAGGCTATCTGCCATATGCTCTGCACGGGATGCCACAGCACATGCCGCCTCCATTTTACAAGGGGAGAGAAATTTATGCAGGTCCGGACCGCGGGAATCGGCCAGACAGCTGTGGGAGGCGCGGCAGCAGAGAAAAAGAACAGGAACAGTTTGGAAGCCAACAGGCCGGAGTATGAGAACAGCATACGGCGCCTGATGGAACGGATTCAGAATACCCTTCTGGTGGATTTGCAGCCTGTACCCGAAAAAAGCCGGCAGGGAAAAATGATGGGGAGGCAGTCTGGCGGGCTGTGTACCTGGAAGACGACCGTGTGTTTTTGAAAAATTCAGAGGAAGAACGGCAGAATGTTTCCGTGGATTTGATGCTGGACGCGTCTGCGTCACGGATGGGGCATGAAGCCGTTATAGCGGCGCAGGGATATGTGATTGCCGAAAGCCTTACCCGCTGCGGGATACCGGTCCAGGGTATTCCTTTTCCACCATTCAGAATTACACGGTGATGCGTCTGTTTCGTGGATATGAGGAGAAGGAGAAAAACAGAGGAATTCTTGATTATGTGGCAGCCGGATGGAACCGGGATGGTCTGGCCCTCAGGGCAGCGGGGCCATCTGGCGGGACAGTCCTCCTGCGAGAAACGCCTGCTCATTGTGCTGACAGATGCCAGCCCCAATGACGAACAAAGGATGGCTCCTGTTTCGGGTGCTGTGCAGGGGAAGGAGTATTCGGGGATGCAGGCATTGAGGACGCGGCCATGGAGGTGCGGCAGCTTAAAAAGCAGGGAATCAGGGTCATGGCTGTATTCTACGGCCTGGACAGCGACCTGGAAGGCGCCAGGAAGATTTACGGAAGCGGTTTTGTCAGGGGATCAAGGAGATGGGGCAGCTTGCGGATACGGTTGGAAATTTGCTGACCAGCCAGCTGCGGTCCGGCCGGTAGCAGAAGAATCATAAGGAGGGGATATCCCGGAGCCGGACAGGCTTTCAGGATATCCCTGTTTTCTCCATTATGGTATGACAGAACCTGCCCCCGTAAATCAGGTTAGGGTTTGCTATTGCGTTGGTAAATACCAGCTCGGATACGCTGGTGCCAAAACGGTCTGCAATGGCCCAGAGGGTGTCGCCGCTTTTCACCTGGTATATGATGGCGCCGGGAATATCCGGAATCTCAGAATCTGTCCCCTGTAAATTATATTCGGATTGGAGATATGGTTTAATTCAGCCAGCCGGTCCACGGTGGTGCCGAATCGTTTGGAGATGCTCCATAGGGTATCGCCGCCCTGCACCTTGTAGGTGAGAAGGACTCCTATATCGCCGGGATTTGGTTCAGGCTGGGGTGTCGGGAGATAATAAACATGGAATCCTTAAAGAAATCCATGTCCACATCGCCGTTTACTCCCGGTACCCGTCCCTGTCCGAGTACTGGAAACCGTCCCAGGAATCCCATGGGCCCGTGCTCTCCGGCTGGTTTACATTGTAGTCAGCCACCCACAGGGGTAGGAGGAAAAAGTCACTGCTCCACAGGTAGGCGGCGTTGTAGGGAGTCTGTATATAGGGCTGGATCATATCCCAGGAGGCTGCCCAGGGGTTTCCATGAAAGACAGTCCGATGGCATTGATTTCCTGGGTGCTCAGACCTGGGAACGATTCAAAATCCATGGCCGGGCAGCAGTCAATCTGCTTGTCCTGTATCAGGGAATAGAAAAATTCTGCCTGCTGCCTGGCCTGGGAGGTGTCGGCGGCAGTCACATAGTGATAGTATCCGATGTTCAGGCCTGCATCAGGGCTTTCTCATAGTTGGTCTGGAAAATAGGGATCACATATTCCAATCCCACACCGGTCCGTAGATAGACCACCTGGATACCGGCAGCCCGGACAGCCTGAAATCAATATCGCCCTGCCAGCTGCTGACATCCATGCCCTGGTACAGGCAGGGAAGCCGCAAATGCGGGAGAGCACATGAAGCACACGGCAAAGATAAAGGGACAGGATGATACCTGCTGCGCCCCGTAAATGTTTCATTGTCAATCCTCCTTAAAAAGGTAGAGTGTTAATCGGTACAATATACTATATGAAGAAATGAAAACAGCGGTGACAGGCCAGGGGGAATGTGCTAGAATGAAGGCAGCAATACGTGGAAAGGAATATAATAATGAAAGAAAATAAATATGACAATGATATATTTTTGAAAAGTACAGCCAGATGGAGCTTTCTAAAAAAGGACTGTCCGGAGCAGGAGAGTGGGAGACAGCAAGGCGCTGCTGCCTGATTTTCAGGGACAGCGCCTTCTGGATCTGGGCTGCGGTTATGGCTGGCACTGTATTTATGCCATGGAACACGGGGCGGTTTCTGCGGTGGGTGTGGATATTTCGGTAAGATGCTGGAGGTGGCCAGGGAAAAGACCGAGGATTCAGGGTACGGTATGTGGAGTGTGCAATGGAGGACATTGATTTCCCGGATGAATCCTTTGACGTGGTGCTCAGCTCCCTGGCATTTCACTATGTGGAAAGCTTCAGCCAGGTGGTGGATAAAGTGAGGGATTCGCGCTGGCTCCCGGTGGATATTTCGTGTTTTCCGTGGAGCATCCCGTATTTACCGCCTACGGAAGCCAGGATTGGTACTACGATGAAAATGGAAACATCCTCCATTTTCCTGTGGATAATTATTACTATGAGGGGAAGCGCAAGGCTGTGTTCCTGGGAGAAGAAGTGGTTAAGTACCACAGAACCCTGACCACTTACCTCAATACCCTTCTGACCCATGGCTTTGAACTCAGCCAGGTGGTGGAGCCGCAACCGCCGGAGAGTATGCTTCATATTCCCGGTATGCTGGATGAAATGCGAAGACCCATGATGCTGATTGTGTCGGCCAGGAAACGTTCTGACAGGGACGTCAGGGGCCTGCGGTTTCAAAACTGAGATAAGGAGTATGTCAATGAAATCACTTGTAATAGCAGAAAAGCCTTCTGTTGCCCGGGACATTGCCTGGGTTCTTAAGTGCGGGAAAAATATTAACGGCGCCATTGAGGGGATCGTTACGTGGTTACCTGGGGGCTGGGGCCATCTGGTGACCCTGGCTGACCCGGAGGATTACGATAAAAGTATAAAGAGTGGAAGATGGAGGACCTGCCCATGATGCCTGAAATGTTAAGCTTGAGGTTATCAAGCAGACCTCAAAGCAGTACCAGGCTGTGAAAACCCAGATTTACCGGGGGGATGTGGGGACATTATCATTGCCACGGATGCAGGAAGGAAGGAGAGCTGGTGGCCCGGCTGATTCTGGAAAAAGACAGGGTGCAATAAACCGATCCGGCGCCTGTGGATATCATCCGTGACGGATAAGGCTATCAGGGAGGATTTGCGAACCTGAAGGACGGAAGGGAATACAATAACCTGTATGACGCAGCCATGTGCAGGGCAGAGGCGGACTGGCTGGTGGGCATCACGCACCAGGGCCCTGACCTGCAAATACAATGCCCAGCTTTCCTGCGGCCGTGTCAGACCCCGACTCTGGCCATGATAGCAAAACGGGAGGCGCAGATACGCGCATTTGTACCCCAGCCATACTTTGGGCTTCAGGCCAGAAAAGACGGGCTGGTCATACATGGCAGGATGCAGGGACAGGCAGCCACCGTTCCTTTGACCGCGGCCGGATGGAGGGACTGGCTCAGGAGCTTAAAGGGGAGACGGCTGTTGTGGCTGAGGTAAAGCGGACGCCTAAAAGACGCAGCCGCCCCTTCTCTATGACCTGACGGAGCTGCAGCGGGATGCCAATAAGCGGTTTAATTATTCTGCCAAGGATACGCTGAACATTATGCAGCGCCTCTATGAGAAACCATAAAGTCCTGACCTATCCCAGAACCGATTCCAGGTATCTGAGCGCGGATATTGTCCCCCCACCCTTAAGGAGCGTCTGAAGGCGTGTTCCGTCGGACCCTATAAGACGCTGGCCGGAAGGCTGGTGAACCACCCCTGCCGGCGAAACCATTTTTGTGGACAACAGCAAAGTTTCCGACCATCATGCCATCATTCCCACGGAACAGTATGTGCAGATGGACCATATGACCATTGATGAACGCCGGATTTATGATTTGGTGGTGCGCAGGTTCCTGGCTGTTTTGTATCCGCCCCTTTGAATATGACGAGACCAGCCTGGAAGCAAATATCCGGGGCCAGCGGTTTATTGCAAAGGGAAGGATAGTAAAGAGCCAGGGCTGGAAGGCTGCTTATGACACGGCTGTGGATGACGGGGAAAGAGGAGGACGAGCCGGAGGTAAAGGACCAGCAGCTGCCGGACCTGAAAAAGGGGGATGTGTTACATGGCCTGTCCCTTAAGATGACAGAGGGTAAGACAAAACCGCCTGCCCTGTTTAATGAGGCAACCCTGCTCTCCGCCATGGAAAATCCTGTGGCGTACATGGAAACAAAGGATAAGGCCATGGCAAAGACCCTGGGGAGACCGGCGGTCTGGGAACCGTTGCCACCAGGGCGGATATAATAGAAAAACTGTTTTCCAGCTTCCTGCTTGAAAAACAGGGCAGGGATATCTGCCTCACGTCCAAGGCCAGGCAGCTCCTGGAGCTGGTGCCTGAGGACCTGAAGAAGCCAGGCTGACAGCGGACTGGGAGATGAAGCTGTCGGGCATTGCAAAGGAAGCCTGAAAAGAGGCGCGTTCATGAAGGACATCAGGGATATTCCCCAGAACTGATCCGCCAGATTAAGACAGGTGAGGGTTCGTTCCGCCATGACAACCTGACCAACACAAAGTGCCCGGTGTGCGGAAAGCGGATGCTGGCTGTAAAGGGAAAGAATACGGAGATGCTGGTGTGCCAGGACCGGAATGCGGCCACCGGGAGGTCATTTCACGCACCTCAATGCCAGATGCCCTGTCTGCCATAAAAAGATGGAGCTTAAGGGCAAGGGGATGCCCAGATATTTGTGTGCAGGTGCGGTCATAAGGAGAAGCTGAAGGCCTTTGAGGAGCGCAGGAAAAAGGAAGGCGCCGGGTGACCAAAAGGACGTGGCCCGATACCTGAACCAGCAGAAAAAAAGGAAGCAGAGGAGCCTGTCAACAATGCATTTGCCAAGGCGCTGGCAGGGCTCAATCTGAAGGATAAGGGCTGATGGAAAAGCGATGGTAAAATGATGGTAAAATAAAAAAATTCTTGACAAGAAAGTTAGCTAATGCTAATCTATATATGCAGTTGGGGATATCTAATTCCTGTGGGGAACAGGAAACAGAGGCGCCTGGCTGCATATTTTAGAGAATGAGGTTAGTTTAACTTACTTAAGAAATAGAGCTGAAGCAACGTCTAAAGGGCAGAAGCCAATGCCTGACAGCAAAGTAAAGGAGCTGAGTGATATGCCGTGGAAACAAAGAGAGGAGTCCGGCACGTGGCAGAAGGAGCGGGTTATCCAGGAGCTGAGGAGCCAGGGGAAATGCATGACCAAACAGCGTATGATCCTTCTGGATGTCATACTGAGCGGAAAGTGGAACTGCTGTAAAGAAATATATTACGAGGCGGCTAAGCGCGATGCGGCCATTGGTATGGCAACCGTGTACCGCATGGTATCTACTCTGGAAGAAATCGGCGTATTCAGCAGATGCTACCGCTACAGCCTGCCGGACCGTCCCTGTGGAGGAACAGGCCGGGGGATTGGATGGATTAGATACAGAACAATACATATGGCAGAGGAGACATGGGCGGTCAGGTGCATGATTCCTCTGTCTTTTTTGTCCGGACATAAAGGAAAAAGTACATAAAAAAACAGGAATGGCTTGACATTCAACCTTATTCAACCCCTACAATAAACCTGTAAGGAGGCGTGTATATGACAATCAAAGAGGTAGAGACCCTGACTGGAATCACAAAAGCCAATATCAGGTTTTACGAGAAAGAAGATCTTTTTAGCTCCGGGCCGGAGTTCCAATAATTACAGGGAGTACAGTGAGGATGATGTGGAACATCTGAGAAAGATACGAATTTTCCGCATCATGGGATTTTCAGTGGCCCAGATTCACCAGCTGGCAGACCAGCCTCAGAGGGCAGCGGTTCTCATGGAAGCGCGGGCAGGACAGATACAAAAGGAAGTTAAGGAGCTGGAGCGTCAGACAAGTGTGTCTGGAGGTCAGGGATTCAGGGTGGAGGTTTGACACACTGGACCCGCAGCTGCTGGAAATGAAATTGGAATGGAAAAAGAAAGGAAAGGATATCATGAAAAGGACAGGATTGACAGGCTGTGCAAGGCAAGGGATATGGCATACTTATTTTGTTTTCTGTGCATTGTATCCATGATTATGTTTCCGATTAACCAGGTTTTGGGAATAAGACTGCCGGAGAAATTCATTCAGATCTGGCGCCTTGTCATAACCATTTCACCGTTTCCGGCTCTGCTCCTGGGAGCTGTCCGCAGCGGGAAAGGCGCTGGCAGGTGCCTGATTTGAACCGGATTCTGCCGGACAGCGGAAAGCCGTTTATGAAAAAGGAGAGGGACAGGGAAGCTGTATGAAAGAGTCTGCTTTCTGAACCAGATCGGGCTTACCTCTCTGGTACTAATTCCCTTGAATAAGGCGCTGGGTATACAGCTGCCCTTGTGGGTGACAGGCGGATGGATGGCTGTGATAGCAGGTCTGGCCACAGCTGTTATGGTGCTTAAAACAGAGGGTAGGGTGAAACAGGACGGCTTTTCAGATGGCTTTGCCCCATAAAAGCATGGTTGCGTGAAACCGGAAAGGGTGGTATACTGTCTGTTAGAACTATTTATGGAAACTGCTGGAAGGGAGTACTGGGAGCTATGGAACGAGAGAAGTCAGTCTGGAGGAGATATCCGACGGGAAATTATATGGTATCAATGATATGGTAAGGGCTGACAGCGGCGGATGTGAAGGCTGTTCTGCCTGCTGCCGCGGCATGGGGTCATCCATCATACTGGACCCTCTGGATATGTTCCGCCTACGGGGGGAACCTTGGGATGACACGAACAGCTTCTGTCTGGGCCCCTTGAGGTGAATATGGTGGACGGCATTATCCTGCCCAACATCCGGATGACAGGCCGGGATGAGGCCTGTTCCTTCCTGAACGGAGAGGGCAGGTGCGGTATCCATTCTTACAGGCCTGGGTTCTGCCGTCTCTTCCCGCTGGGGAAGGCTGGCCATGAGAACCGGTCCTTCAGCTGCTTCCTTCAGGTCCATGAGTGTCTAAGGATAACAGAAGCAAGGTAAAGGTCCGCAAGTGGATTGATACCCCGGAAGCATAAAGCTGTATGAGAAATTTGTAAATGACTGGCATTATTTTCTCAGGATCTGGAACATGGACTGGAAGAAAATGGAAGCCTGGACATCAGGAGAACGGTGGTTATGTATGTGCTGAATCAGTTTACATAACTCCTTATAACAGCGGGGAAGTTCTATCCGCAGTTTTACAGGAGGATTACAGAGGCTTCTGAGTTTGCGGCACGTTCGGAATCAAAGCCAGCCTTTAAAAGCAGTTTTCGGATATCTACCAATGGACAGGAGGAAGATTCATATGGAATTAGATGCAGTATTGAGGGGAAAGAAGAAGCATGAGAAAGTACCAGCCGGACAGGAAAGTGAGCCGTGAACAGGTGGAGGAGATCATAAGGCAGCCACCCTTGCGCCGTCCTGGAAGAATTCCCAGACAGCCAGATACTATGTGGTTATGTCAGATGACATGCTCAAAAAGGTAAAGGAAACCTGCCTTCGGCCTTTAACCAGACAACAGCAAGGATGCGCCTGTACTGATTGTGGCCGCCTTTGTTAAGAACCGCTCAGGATATGAAAATGACGGAACCCCTTCAATGAGCTGGGAAACGGATGGGGCTGCTACGATTTGGGGATGCATAACCAGAACCTTCTGCTGAAGGCAAAGGATTTGGGCCTGGACACCCTGGTCATGGGAATCAGGGATGCTGGTAAGCTGAGGGAACTGCTCTCCATTGGGGAGGACCAGGATGTGGCGGCGGTCATTGCCCTTGGATATGGCGCGGCCGACCCTCAGATGCCAAAGCGCTGTACGGTCCGGGAAATTGCCAGATTCTATTAATCAGCGCGGAGGTAAGGCATGGAGAGGATTACGAGAGTATCCATAGTAGAATGGGTGCGTTGGGTGTATTGTACAGGGGATTTCTTTGCAATGACCCTGGGGGGCTGGAGCAGGTGACATTCCTGGCAGACAGGGACCGGGTGGAACGTTACCGGGGGATACCACGGTATATTGTAACGGAAGAGGATGGAAATTCATGGTCTGTCCGGGAGATGAAGCGGACCCCAGAGGACCGGCCCAGCTTCTCATATTTGCCGTGAAAGCCACTGCGCTTGAGGCGTCTGTCCCCATGGTCAGGAATCAGGTGGGAAAAGGATACCGTGATTCTTTCCGTACTCAATGGAATTACCAGTGAAGCCGTCATAGGAAACATACTGGGAATGGAGCACATGCTGTACTGCGTGGCCCAGGGAATGGATGCAGTGAAGATGGGAAATGAGCTGACCTATTCCCATATGGGGCAGATATGTATAGGGATTCCCCAACATGAACCGCAGAAAGAGGCAATGCTGGCGGCGGTCACAGAGCTGTTTGAGCGGACAGGACTTCCCTATACCAGGGAGCCGGATATCCTGCGCAGGCTCTGGTGCAAATGGATGCTGAATGTGGGGGTGAACCAGGCTGTTATGGTGGAGGAAGGGACTTATGGAACCGTACAAAAGCCGGGACCGGCCAGACAGATGATGAAGGCAGCCATGGCTGAAGTAGTGGAGCTGGCCGGAAGGGAGGGAATCCGGGTGACCATGGAGGATTTGGACGCCTATGTTGACCTGATTGACAGTCTGAACCCTGATGGCATGCCCTCCATGCGGCAGGATGGATTGGCCCGCAGGCCCTCGGAAGTGGAATTTTTGCGGGCACCGTGATTCGCCGGGCAGAGGTGGCCGGCCTGGATGTGCCGGTGAACAGGGAGCTGTACCGGAGGATTAAGGGGATGGAGAGCGGATACCCAGTGTGATTTGCGCTGCTCCATCAGAGGAAATGTGTGCATGGAAACAAGAAAAGCCGGAAAGCGAAATTCGTTTTCCGGCTTTTTTTCCTAGGGTTCAAATACCCCTTCACCACCTCAGCGATTCCCTCAGCCAATGCCCCATGGTTCTTTGCGTCCATGTGGAGCTGGTCAATGCTGCTGGGACCGGCCAGGGACGCGGCATCCAGGAAAAGACAGCCCCTCAGCTTTGCCAGCTCCTGATAGAGGGGCGCAAGGGCCATTGATTTACCAGGTGCGGTTTCATCAAAACTGACATAGGGACAGTGTTCCATGTCATTTCCTATATGGATAGGGGGATATCACCAGAATCTTGGGCTTCTTATAGCCTTCCCCGTAATCAAATCCCTGAACCGTGTGACACAGGTTTTCCATTCCCTTTGTTATAACCCTGGGCGAGGCATGAAAGTGGGCCTTGCAGTCATTGGTGCCCAGGAACAGAATGACCAGGTCCAGCGGTTTGTGGCTCTGGAGTGCCATGGGAAGGGCCTGGATGCCGCATCGTCCGGGCTCCAGCGGGTCATCCCATACCGTGGTGCGTCCGCCCATGCCTTCCTCAATCACATAATACTCAGGCCCCAGCAGAACCTGAAGCCGTCCGGGCCAGCGGGTATTCCAGGAATGGCGTCCTCCTTTGGGATTGGTCCCGAAATGTGTTGGAGTCGCCGAAGCAGAGAATATTTATCATAGACAGAACCTCCTTATTGCATGGTTGAGCTGTTTCAATCAGTAACCACACTTTTCTCCTATGATATCACAAGTAATGGAAAAATGGATTACTTTATGATAAAATAAACGAAACTGTAACAGGAGGAAACATCTATGGATAAGATTTCAAAGGGATTTGTGGGCAGGACAGTACGCGCTGTTCTGTTCATTATTCTTATCATCGTATTCTGCACTGCCATATCCAGCGCAGGCATATATCTGGCATCCAGATATGGGCTGACCCCAGTCAGGGAGCAGGTGCCGCTGACAGCTCTTTACCTGGGAAATGAAGGAAAGGTGGAACTTCCGGGAAGGGAAAGATGGTGGAGGAAACGGATGGAGACTGAGAAATTCCAGGGACAGCTATACGCTGACATTGGATAATGCGGTTATAGAAAAAACATGAAAAACAGTCATGGAAACACAGTCATGGAAAGCACGGAGTCCTCCCACCCGGCAATTGATATAACAGGGGATTTAACCATCGAGTTAAAGGAGGGGGCAGCGGCAGCTGGATCGGTCAGAAAGGTGCAGGTATACGCATACATTCAGGTACCCTGGTCATTCGGGGAAAGGGAAGCCTGGACATTGAAGCCAAAACAGCAGGCATATTGGGGAACCGGACGGAAAACAGCCAGGCAGCCCTGCGCCTGGAGGGCGGACAGCTGGATATAAAGGAACGTATGCGGGAATATCGTGTCCGGAGGTGGATATTGCCGGTGGAACCGGTACGGTTTCAGCTTTGGGCCAATGTGGAATCGGCATTTATTCATGCAGAATCAAAGTGGAAGAATCAGAAGGGGAGATGACGGCAGAGGGCAGCGGTGCAGCGGTGCTGGCAGGCGGCAGCGGGGAGATGAAGCCATCCATAAAGTCAGATGGAAAAGTGACGGCAGGACCTGGCGATGTCCGGGTTGTGGAGTTTGACGCTGCCCGGCCAGAACATATGGCAGGCCATGAGGAAGAAATCGGGGGATGGATGGGGGAACTCAATCTGCCCTGCTTACATATTCGACGGAGGATATGGTTACTTATAATGAAGATACATCCTGTTTTGACGGTTCAGCTCAGGACCCTCAGGTTTGCCGCAGAATAAGGAAATAGAACAGATGGAGGAATGAAAATGAATCTTACCGTATTATGCTACAAAAAATGCTCTACCTGCCAGAAGGCTTTAAAGTGGCTGGATGCCAATGGGATTTCCTATGTGGAAAGGCCTGTCAGGGAGGAGAATCCCACCCTGGAGGAATTAAAGGAATGGTACAGGATGAGCGGGCTATCTCTAAAGCGTTTCTTTAATACCAGCGGAAATATCTACAAGGAAATGTCTCTGAAAGATAAACTGCCGTCCATGAGTGAGGACGAGCAGCTGGCGCTCTGGCCACGGACGGGATGCTGGTGAAAAGACCGCTGGTGGTGGGGGATGGCTTTGTGCTCACCGGATTTAAGGAGGCGGAGTGGAAGGAAAAGCTGCTGTAGATTTTAACACACATATAATCAACCTGACATGAAATATGATATGCCGGAAGATGCACCTGATAAACAGTGCGTTCTTCCGGCATTTTAAATATTGTTTTTCATAATATTTGTGGGACATGGGTACAGAAACAGCCATTCTCTATGCCTGGTCTGCCGCCACCAAATCATCCAGGGTTCCGAAATGATACCCATTTCCTCCCATTTGGTCAGAAGTTCATCCAGAATCTGCCCATTTGTTTTGGAGGTGCTGTGAAGCAGGACAATGGCGCCGGGATGAATGCGGGTCAGCAGCTTTTTAAAAGGCTTCCTCTTTGGTTGGCTGCTTATCTTCATACCAGTCCACGTAGGCCAGGCTCCAGAAAAAAGGTCTTATAGCCCATCTCGTTTGCCATCTTCAGATTTGTCTCACTGTATTTGCCCTGGGGGGGCGGTAGTACTTTTTCATGGGCTGGCCGGTGGTCTGCTGGTATAGGGTTTCAGGTCATTCAGTTCCTTTTCAAAGGCTTCCTTGGTGGAGATTTTTCGACATATCCGGATGGTGGAAGGTATGGTTTCCCACATTGTGGCCCTCGGCAACCATTCGCTTTTTACCAGGTCCGGACTGGTCTGTAAATAATTTCAACCAGGAAAAGGTGGCGTGTACATTGTGTTTTTTTCAGGGCGTCCAGGATGGCGGCTGTGTTTCCGTTTTCATAACCCGCGTCAAAGGTCAGGTAGATGACCTTATCCTGGGTATTCTGGGCATAGTAGGCATTGAACTGCTTCAGATAGTCTGCGGTGGCATTTCCCACAGGCATCTGGCCCTCGCCCGGGAAAACTAAGTCCCCAGTTGCCGTCTGCTGAGGTGGTCACTGCTTCAGGAGGACGGTTGTATTCCACTACCTGGGCAGCCAGCCGTCCGGCACAAAAGGCCAGGGCAAACAGCAGGGTGGTCTGTAACAGCTTCTTCATGGGAGAATCTTCTGAGTCTGTTTTCATAAAGGATAGGTCCTGTTTCAGAAGTAATTACTTTAAATATATAGAAACAGAGGCGGTATTATTCCCGGAACCCGCAAAAGAAGGGGATTGCTTATGGTTTATACAGGACATGGCGGGGAAGCCCGCCGTACTTTTTGGTGGTGGTCACAATCCGGTATCCCAGTTTGAGAAAATTGTCCAGGCTGTACCGGTTATCAGGATGGACCGTACCCATCAGGCGGCAATAGGAAGTAGTCATCAGATACTGCTCTGCGCAGGCCATGAGCTGATATTGAAGTCTCTCCCTCTGAAGCCGGGCCGGACTGCCAGGAGTCCATGTGGGCCACCCTGTCAAGGGCCTCGGGATCCAGGTTCATGTAGTGCCCCAGGCTGTCAGGGTATTACCCGGAAAATGAATGATGAAAAAGGCAGCCAGACAATCATGTTCCACTGCCTTAAAGACGATTCCTCATCAGGATTTACGATGTGGGACCGTATATATTCCTCTGAGTCGGTACAGTACCAGCCGGGGTCCGGCGCCAGGGAGCGGGGCTTCGGTCATGATGCGGTATATTTTTGCTGTGTCGGCGGCGCATGCAGGTGGATTTTCATAGCGGTCAACTCCTTTATGGATATCATACGGATCGGCCTGGGGCGGGCCTGGTGAGGGAAGTCCTTTTGGCCATAGGGAATCATATGGTTATGGGGGGCAATTAAATTCATCCTGGTTCCTACACAGAGAGCAACGCTGACAGCAATGGGGGTGCCTTTGTACTGGAAACCATTTACCAGCATCAGCATACTGTCGTGTTGCTCAGCTCCAGCAGTTCATATTCTTCACGGCTGGGCTGATGGACCCGCACATACTGGGTCTGTTTCAGTCCCTCCGGCATGGAGCGCAGATAGAATAGTCCGGGGAAGGACGGCATGGACGAGCTGGTCACCTGGGCCGTATAAGTGATTCCCACGGAATATCGGACAGATATTCGATAAAAACGGTTCATGTTGAGATGGAACTGTGGTCGGCATTGAGCATGTTATTGCATATATTGCGGATGGCCTCCGGCATATATTCAGTTGATTTTACGGAAAAATGTGTCCGGATGCAAATAAAGAATCCGCATAGGGAAAACAATAGGCGGTCAGGGAACGGTCTGTTCTAAGTGATTCATAATAGCCGTTTTCAGACCCGGATGACGCCCTGGTCTAACAGACGTTTATCCCTGGCGCACGCTGACACGGGTTATATCTAACTGGGCCGCCAGTTCCCGTTCCGTGGGCAGGCGGTCTCCTGGCTGCAGACCATGTTCGTGGATGTATTTTTTCTATATATTCTGCAATGTCGTAACTTAGAAGATTGAAAACTTTTGGCATACTGGTTACCCTTTCTGGTAATAGGTGTCACGACGGAATAAAAGATTATTCTGGTATCTTAAAACCTATCGGTGGTCTATATGGTATGCATAAACATTGAGTTTGCTGTCCTGATAACGCCGTCGGAGTAGAACTTACAATTCCGGGAGTACCAGGGCGTTGGTGTACTCAATGATTCCGTTTTCCTCGCTGGCGGAGGTGATGGCAATGGATACCACCGGGCTCCCCGTTTTCTGCGTTCAGGTATTTGGCTTCGGAGTTGCGCGTACACGGGTGGTGAAACCCCTGTATGCCGGCAATACGAAGAGAATTCGGCGGCAAATGCATCATACAGAGAGTATCTGGAAATCAATATCCTCTATATCAGGAATCAGTTCATAGGGAACAAAGGTATTTTCAATGGATACAGGCAGTCCGTTGCCAAGACGCAGACACGCATGATACGGTACAACACCGTATCTTCGCCCACCCTGCAACAGATGGGAGAGCTTGTAACCGGCTGGTGTGGGACCGGTATATAAAATCCTGGAGGAAGAACATATCCATGAGTTTTTTCGCCCAGCTCGCTCATGCCCCCGGAAATGGGTGTATGCGTTATCCCTGGCATGGCGCATCACAAACGTTCCCTTGCCCTGGACCTTTTTAACAATCCTTCCTCCACCAGGGTCTGGATGGCAGCCCTTACGGTGGAACGGTTAAGTCCAAAGTTCTCGGCCAGCTCCGCTCAGCGGGCAGGGCGGTGCCATGGGGATAGGTCCCTCTGTATATTGCGTTTCCAGCGTCTGGGTAAATATCTGCGTGATTTTGTCAGTATCCTGTATTTGTTTATCCTGCATCTGTTTATCCTTGTATTTGTTTATCCTCTGTTTTCCTGTATTTGTTTATCTGTTTATCCTGCCTGTTCTCCTTGTATCTGTTTCCTCTGCATCCGCTTCCTCCATGCCGGGTATCCATTTATTCTTTATCGGGTCTGAAACCGTCCTTTGCCATGGCAGAAACCGTCCGCATTCCGGAGAGGCACGATTTAATTCCCCCTTTGCCTCATTATATCATATTTTGGAAAAAAAGAAACAGGAAAATGTAATGTTGTATAAAAAATAAAATATAATTGGTACGAAAATGGTATTGACAAAGGTGAATGATGTTGGTATATTAAAAACACAAGATGGTTTGTACAAACACTATCCGGTTAAATACATAAAATTCAATTTGTCTAATCAAGAGGAGGATTATGATGTACGGTTTTCAGAATGAGGATTTCTTAAAACTTTAAATGGAGCAGTGGCCCAGATCGGTGAGATTAATAGGATTGCGGATAAGGTGAGTGATTTGGGATATAAAAACATCTATTTGGTTGGAACAGGAGGCACCTATGCCATCATCAGCCCGCTGGCATACATGCTAAAGACAAACTCCACTTTGGTATGGTATCATGAAATTGCCGCCGAGCTGCTGGCCGCAAAGCCCAGATCACTGACCAAAGATTCTCTCTTTATCACGGCCTCTTATCAGGAACCACCAAGGAAACCATTGCGGCGGCAGAGTATGCCAGAAGCATGGGGAGCCACAGTGATTTCTTTTTGTGGGGGACAGGACAGCTCCTCTGGCTGCTGTCTCGGATTATGTGGTTGAGAATGCTGCCTGCAATGACAATCTGGTGGAGGAGCTGCATATACAGTTTTTTGCCCTGGGAGCCAGACTGATGATGAAAACGGAGAGTTTCCTCAGTACGAACGGTTTGTTGAAACACTTCGGAAGATGCCGGAGGTACTGTTAAAGGTGGGAGCAGAACGACGAACGAGCACTTGTTTTTGCAGAAAAGCATAAGGATACAGGCTTTCATATGTGTGTGGGAGCCGGCAATACCTGGGGGAGACATATTGCTTTTGCCATGTGCGTGTTGGAGGAAATGCTCTGATTCCTACCAAATCCATTCATGCGGCAGAATTTTTCCACGGCACTGTGGAGATGACGGATAAGAACATGAGCTTTATGCTTTTTAAAGGAGAGGACGAGATGCGCCCCTGGTTGACAGGGTGGAGAATTTTGTCAGGAAGTATTCGGATGTGGTAGGTGTGGGATACAAGGGATTATCCTCTGAAGGATTGACGCCGATATGAGGAAGTATGTCTCCCCATGGTCATGTCCCTCCAGTTAGAGCGTGTCAGCGCTCATTTTGAACATGTGAAGGACCACAGCCTGGATATACGCAGATACTACAGGACGGTGGAGTATTAGGAATAGAAAAGGAGATTGCCCCCATGAGAAAGATATTGATTGCGACCCACGGTGAATTTGCCCGGAGGACTGAAGCAGACCATGGATTTTGTCCTGGGAGGAAATGAAAAGGTAGGTGTCCTGAGCGCGTATACCACACCGGATTTTGATATGGACAGGGAAGCGGCGGCTGTGGTGGATGAGCTGGAGGACGGGGGACGAGCTGATTGTCCTGACAGATGTGCTGGGCGGCAGCGTAATGCTTTCTCAGGGCATATCTCCCATCCGGGGTTTACGTACTGGCCGGCGTCAATGCGCCGATGCTGCTGGCCATGGTGCCTATGCTGGAGAGCGCCATGGATACCCAGGAGCTGATTACACAGGGAATACAGGCAGCCAGGGAAGGTGTGTGTTTATCAACGGTCTGATGAAGCAGGCTTTTGAAGAGAGTGAGGAGGATTTCGTATGATTAAGATTACAAGAGTGGACGAGAGACTGGTACATGGACAGGTGGCCTTTGCCTGGACCAATTCATTGGGAGCTGACTGCATACTGGTCGTAAATGATGAGGCTGCGGCAGATAAGATGCGGGCCACTACCCTTAAGCTGGCGCCGGCAGGAATCAAATTTTCCATAAAGTCCGTGGCGGGATGCCATTGCCTTTTAAACAGGACAAAGACGGACAAGTACAAGGTGTTTGTTATAGTGGGCAATACGGATGATGCGCTGAAACTGGTAGAGAATGTGAAGGTGTGGACCACATCAATCTTGGCAATATGAGAAAAGACAGAGAGCCGCAGATCATCACCCATTCCCTGGCTGTTGACGACCATGATGTCCGGAATATCCGCGCCATGGCTCAGGCCGGTGCAGTGGTTGAGTGCCGGGCAGTGCCTACAGATAAAGAGACGGATGCAATGACATTGATATAATAAGACGAATCAGTCAGAGGATAGAGAAGGGAGAAGGATTATGCTTCAGGCAATACTGGTGTCAATTGTGGCCTTTCTGGCTGCCATTGACGAATATACATTTGGGGCGTCCCATGATGGGGAGGCCGTTATTTACCGCGCCCATTGTGGGGCTGATTCTGGGGGATTTCCAGGCCCGGAATCATGATTAGGCCACGCTGGAACCGGATGTTTATGGGGATCTATTATGGTGGGGAGCGCTACACCGCCGGAGGTGTATGCCCAGCGTGCTGGGAACAGCCATTGCCATCCAAAGGGAGGGAGTGGGGACAGCCGTTGCATTGGCACTGCCTCTGTCCATATTCCTGCAGATGTGGGAGAAACGGCTGTTACGCCATAGGCGCCAGTTGGGAGGCAAACAGATCGAGAAGGCTGGCCCAGAGAAATTTAAGAAGGGCAAACATGTGGGCATCTCATCACACACTGCCGCTGGGATGGTGGTGTCCATCCATGCCCTGGTGTTCTTTGCCATGTATTTTGGCGCAGGCAGCATCAATGCGGTTATCGCTGATCCCAGGGTGCTGGACGGATTTGACGTGGCGGCCGGCGTGCTGTCCTGTGTGGGACTTGCTTCTGATTAAAATGATGGGCAACAAAAAAACTGATGCCCTACCTGTTCCTGGGATTCCTGCAGTCATGGCATATCCCAATATGGATGTGATTGGAGTCGCGGTGGCCGGACTGTGCATGGCGCTTATTGCCGTGGGAAATATGAAATTTGAAGAAAGAGGAGGATTTTTAGATGCAGGAGACAAAGGAAACTTCCCTTATAACAAAGAAGGATTTGGTGCAGTGTGTTCTGGGAAGCTTTACCATGCAGTCCTCCTGGTCCTTTGATAAAATGATGGCCTATGGATTTATGTATTCCATTGAAAAGCCTCTGAGAAAGATTTACCCAAAAGACGATGATTATTTTGAAGCGCTGCACCGGCATACAGAGACATTTAATATCACGCCCCATGTCTCCCTTTGTCATTGACCTTTCTGTTGCAATGGAACAGGAATGCGCCAAAGCAGACAATTTTAATAAAGGAATCCATCAATAACCTGAAGGTGGGGCTTATGGGCCCGTTATCCGGTATTGGCGATTCCTTCTTCTGGGGTACATTCCGCGTCATCACGGCCGGAATCGGCATTGCCTTTGCCCAGCAGGGCAGCATACTGGGAGCCCTTCTGTATTTCTTCCTGTACACGGCAATCCATTTTCACCAAATATATTACCGGAAATGCCGGTTACAAGATGGGAAACCAGGTTCCTGGAGAACTCTGCGGAGAACCATCTTATCGAAAAAATGTCCTACGGGGCATCCATACTGGGACTTACGGTCATAGGAGCCATGATTGGAACCATGGTGACGCTTAAGACATCCCTGACCTTTCAATTTTCAGAACAGAGACCACTTTGCAGTCTATCTTTGACCAGATTTTCCAGGACTGCTTCCTCTGGGAGCCACATTCCTTTGTGTATGGCTGTTTAACTGAATGTAAAAACCATTGCCATTATTCTGGGCATTTTGTAATCTGCATTGCGGGGTGTTGGATTGGAATTTTCTAGGAGGAATGGAAAATGACAAAGCTGGTGGCGTTCGATTTGGACGGGACCCTGAACATGACTCATACATACGCAGTGGCAGCCTACCAGGAAGCCCTTAAAGGAGCTGGGGGCCGGGCCTGTTGCAGAGAGCGTGATACGCTCCAGGTTCGGTGTTTTTAGGGATGACAGCCTGTTCTTTCTGGGGGATGACAGCGAGGAAACCTTAGACGCTTTACCGGGCGGTGGAGAGGCACTGGACACCTCTTATGCGTGAGAGTGGCGCAGACCTATCCAGGGTCCCGGAAATGCTTGGGGAGCTAAAGGAACAGGGGTACGTACTATGGTCTGTTCCAATGCAAAGGAAGATGAACTGGAGGATGTGCTGGTGTACTGTCCATAAGGGAGTATTTTGACTATATACAGGGCCCTGACCACCAGGCAGGACAAAGCGGAGAGCCTGGGTGTGCTGATGGAGCGGGCTTGGTGCGGACTGGTGCTGTATGGTGGGGATCGTTTCTATGACAGGGAGGCGGCAAAGGCCAATGAGACAGCGTTTATCGGATGCAGGTACGGATATGGAGGTACGGATGAGTTTGGGGACGGGGATTTGCTGGCAGAGGACAGCGTGGAGAATACCTGGGCTACTGAAACGGCTGGCTTCCTCCACACCCTGGCGGAAACCATGGCTGAAACCATGGCGGAGGCCATGGGAGGCCATGGGGCAGGGATTACCGGAGACTGCGTGCGGATTCCGGGATTCCATAATTTGTTAAAAAGGAGAGGACACCGCCTGTGATAGGATGATGGAAGATAGCTGCGGCCGGACAGAGATGTCCGGCTGTTTTTTTTGACAGAACATAAGCTGTGAGAATAGGCCGGAGAAACCACCATCGGACACATAAATCACCATTGTTTTATCATTTTCGGATTTGTTATAATGAATTACATCTATATGTTTAATCGGTTTAGTCTGCTTTAGGCAGCAGGTCCGCTGCGGGGCGTATTCCGCCATTTTTTCCATGGTTTTGAAGCACAGCTGAAGATAAGTCTGGCGCTAAACGCCGGGAACAGGGACGATTGGGTTCTTTTATGCCGGAGCAATACAGAGGAGTTTGATGATGACACAATATGAAATATTAAAACATTATTTTGGTTATATGACACATTCAGGGGATGGGCAGGATGTGCTGATCAGAGCATTTGGAAGGGGAAGGGACGTGCTGGAGTCAGCCCACCGGGGCCAGGGAAATCCCTGTGTTATCAAATCCCTGCCCTTATGATGGACAGAATCACCCCTGGTCATTTCCCCCGCTGATCTCCCTGATGAAAGACCAGGTAAGCAACTTAAAACCAGGTGGGTATTTTTGGCTGCCTACATTAACAGTTCCTGACAGCGGCCCAGTATTATAAGGTCATTGACCTGGCCAGAGCCGGCAGATAATCCCGATTATCTATGTTGCGCCGGAGCGCCTGATGTCCTGAGGACTTTCTGCGGTTTGCCCTGGATGGGCAGGTGAAGATATCCATGGTAGCTGTGGATGAGGCCCATTGTGTATCACAGTGGGGTGACCCTGGATTTGGCCCAGTTATTCGAAAATAGTGGATTTTATCAACCGGCTGCCGGTGCGGCCCTGTTGTAAGCGCGTTTACAGCAACCGCCACGGCCGAAGGTAAGGGACGATATCATCGACATCCTTATGCTCAGAAACCCCAGGTCATGACCACTGGTTTTAACCGGCCGAATTTTACTTCGGCGTACAGAACCCCAAGGATAAATATGCCACCATGGTGAATTATCTGGAACGCCATAAGGGGGAAAGCGGGATTATTTACTGCCTGACCAGGAAGGTGGTGGAGGAGGTCTGCACGCCAGCTTATCAGGGAAGGTTTTTCCATGACCAGGTACCATGCCGGATTAAGCGACAGCGAGCGCAGGCAGAACCAGGACGACTTTATCTATGACAGGGCCCAGATTATGGTGGCAACCAATGCCTTCGGCATGGGGATCGACAAGTCCAATGTCAGGTTTGTGGTGCATTATAATATGCCGAAGAATATGGAATCCTATTATCAGGAGGCCGGCAGGGCAGGAAGGGATGGTGAACCTGCAGAGGCATCCTTTTGTACGGCGGCCAGGATGTGGTGACCAACCAGTTCTTTATTGACCATAACCAGGACAACCAGGATTGGACCCCATAACCCGGAAATCGTCATGGAGCAGGGACAGGGAACGGCTGCGCAAGATGACATTTTACTGCTTTACCAATGAGTGTCTGAGGGATTACATACTGCGCTATTTGGGGAATACGGCAGCAATTACTGCGGGAATTGCTCCAACTGCCTGGAGCCAGTTTGAGACAGTGGATGTGACGGATATTTCCAAGGCGTATACTCATTGGATGTGTGGAGAGCAGCCGGCAGAGGTACGGAACCAATGTGGATGATTGATACGGTCCACGGGGCCAACACAGCGAAGATACGCAATTACAGATTGGATGAGAATCCCTATTACGCAGAACTGGCAAAGGTGCCCACATATAAGCTGCGCCAGGTGATGAACCATCTGATGCTGAACGGATATCTGGCAGTGACAAACGATGAATATGCCATTGTAAAATTGACAGGAAAGTCAAAGGGAATACTGGAAGAGGGGAGAGCCGGTGGCCATGAAGATGGCCAGGGAAGCGGAGCATCCTGCCAAAGCGTCCGGCGCAAGTGCCGGAAAGGGAAGAAAAAGGCAGGAAGGGTGGCAGCAGGTTTGTCCGACCGGGCGGAGCAGAGTTTACGGAAGCAGACGAAACGCTGTTTGAGAAGCTGCGGGCGCTGTCAGGACGGAGATTGCAAAGGAAGAAAAGGTGCCGCCTTATATGGTTTTTTCAGATAAGACGCTGACGCATATGTGCATCGTGAAGCCGGTTACGAAAGGGGAGATGCTGAATGTTTCAGGTGGGAGAGTTTAAGTATGAGAAATACGGGGAACGTTTTTCTGGCCTGCGCAGGCGGAAACCGATGAATGACAGGCCTGCTGAGATGTCTTTGAGGGTGATGATTTGTATTTTACCAGCGACAGCGATGCGTTCGACGACTGGTCCCTTGACAGCCCAGCCCTGAACCGCCGGGGAATACGGAGGGCCGGGAAAAATGACAGGGCAGGAAATGGCAGCCAAGGAAATGACAGCCGGGAGGATGAAAGAACCAGGGAAGCACCGGCAGAGCTAAACACGGTCAGAAAGAAAAAAACAGGTAAAGGCAAAACGGATTTTGTCATGACCGGGGAACTGGCCGCCAGAGTCCGATACTCAGAACAGTCCAGTCTGAGTGATTTTGTATCTCAGATTAACAGCCTGCGGGATGGATTCAATGAAGCGGCTGACCATAAAATCCGTTGAACAGAAATTGATGGAGGATGGGAATTTTGAGGAATATTACGTAAATGGAATACCCCGCAAACGACTGACGGACAGGGGCCGGAATTTGGAATTGAGGCAGAGAAACGGTTGAGTGAGAAGGGGAATGAATATGAGGTGTTCTTTTTTTATGGCGAGAGAGCGCAGCGGGGATTGTAGAGTGGTTATGGGGAGAAAATATGATTGTTATGTGATTGGGAGAAGGAGAAAACAGAAGCGTCCGGTGATACTGTTCAAACAAAGCCGCTGCCGCCCATTAAAGGGACAGCGGCTTTTCCATTGATAACTTCACAGATTTGGGGAATGTTAAACAGTAAAAATAAGAAATTGAACCCAATTCCATATTGTCTATGAATTTATCAGGAGGAAGGCGCATCCATGAAATTTGACGCAGTTTATTATGAACCGGCTATCTTTGACTACCCTCTGGGCCGGCAGCTCAGGGAGGAATACAGGGACCTGCCGTGGATTCCCATTGAGAGCCATAATTCCATCCGGGAGATGCAGGAAAAACCCAATGACCAGTTCGGACACATGAAACGCAATCTGATAGCGGGCATACGAAAGACCCATAAATACGTGGAAAACCACAAGGTATCCGATTATCTGGTGCCCTATACCTCCTCGGGGTGCACGGCCATGTGCCTGTATTGCTATCTGGTTTTAAAAAACTATAATAAATGCGCGTATCTGAGGCTGTTTGTAAACCGGGAGCAGATGCTGGACCGCATTATCAAAAAGGGAAAGAACAGCGGCACCCCCTTACCTTTGAGATTGGAAGCAACAGTGATCTGGTGCTGGAGAACACAATTACGGGAAATCTTCTTTTATACAATTCCGCGTTTTTGCAGAGGAGGGGAGGAAAACTTACATTTCCCACCAAATTTCATATGGTGGAACCTCTGCTGGACCTGGACCACAGAGGTAAGGTGATTTTCCGCATGAGCGTCAATCCTCAGCCCATTATCCGGAAGATAGAGCTGGGCACATCCGGCTTAAAACAGAGAATCGAGGCTGTAAAATCAGATGTGAGGCGGGATATCCCTGCGGACTCCTGATAGCTCCCGTCATATTAGTGGAGGGCTGGAAGGAAATGTATACCGGCCTCTTGGAAGAACTGAGGACGGACTTTCAGATAAAAATGAAAAGCAGATGTTTCTGGAGATTATTTTGATGACCTATTCCTATGTCCACCGGGCCATTAACAGCGAAAAGCATTTCCCAATGCGCCGGACCTGTATGACAGGGAGCAGATGACGGGCAGGGGACGGGAGGTACTGCTACCGGGCCGAATCCAGGGAAGAGGCACAGCTGTATCTGCGGCAGGAGATAGGACGTGTACTGGGAATGTGCCCATACTTTATATAAGCTGACATGGCCTTGCCGCAGTTTGAATGTGCCGTGCCGTTCCGATATCCATTGTGATGGGAACCGGCATGCGTTTTGTATTATGGGTATGGGTTTGTATTATGGGTTTGTATTATCGTAAGAATTTGGCAATTGTATCCATATAGTCAGTCTGATATAATCAGAAAGAGGCTGCTGCTGCCGTATTTCCATGGCAGCAGAGCCCCGGAATCACTTAAACGATGAAGGAAATTGCCATGACAGGAAAGGAAACAGATATTGCAGAGGCCAGGCAGCTGATTGTGGACCTCTATGGATGCCGGACGTCCTGTATTGATGATGTGGATTCCATAAAAATGTGATTCACATGGTCTGCCAATGCATAGGCGCAGGAATTGTGGAGGAATGCTACCATAAATTCTCGCCCATGGGCATCAGCGCGGTGGCAGTCATAACCACCTCCCACATTTCAATCCACACCTGGCCTGAGTATGGGTATGCGGCAGTGGATATATTTTCCTGCCAGGAGGATATACCGGGAGAGATATGCCGCCTTCTCACAGAGTCCTTAAAAGCAGAGCAGGCAGAAACAAGGCTGGATTAAGAGGGCGTTAAACAGGGCAAAGGGAGGACGTCCATGGGTAAAACATTACAGTTTAATAGGACCAGAATCTGTCCATAGAAGGGCGGAATACCGGGTCACAGGGGGAATTGAGTTCCACAACCGTTCAGACGGTTCCTGCTGGTGGGAATACTGCCTGTTGGAAACCCGGACCAGGGGATAAAATGGCTCAGCATTGACAATATTTATGAAGAATACGCCATTTATACCCAGTGTCCCTATGGCAGTGAGTTTGATGAGATGAATATATTCCGGGATGGTTACCATCAGGCGGATGCAGGGCAGGCAGTTGTCACGTCCTGCTTTGGCCAGGTGGATACATCAATGGGAGACACGGTCCGTTATACGGAGTACGAGGACGGTACCGAAGAGCCATCATTGCGGTGGAGCAATGGGAGGATGAAACAGAGTATTCCAAAGGCTGTTATCTGGATATGGATGAAATCGTACTCCCTGACAGCGGTTGTTCCGGACAGGTGGGAGCAACAGGACCCCTTTGGTTTTGTCAATATGAAGAACCTGGCTGTGGCGGCAGTGATACTGGCGGTTTTGGAGCGTTATCCTATACGTACATACAGTCAAATAAGAAGACCATACATAAATATCTGGAAGGTATTATTAATTTCTCCTATCAGACGTCAATTACATCTGATTTGAACGAGAAGGAGAGGGCGGATGTACTCCACTGACCTGTCCGTGGATGACGCGGCTAAGGCAATTATCCAGGCCATTGACGGCGGGACCGAGGATGTGCAGAAGAATGGGGAAGATGATTCGGTGGCTATCCTGACAAAGAGTGAATATTGTCTGGTATACACCAGCACGGATCAGACCACCATGGTGCAGATCGCCCCGCGCCTATGTATATCAGGAGCACCAACACGCCTTACCATGCGACCGGCCATACCCATTCTTATTACCGCGATTCTATTATTCCAGGGATTTTTCGGCGACAGGGACAGATACAGACAGCGGACCAGCGGATACGAAAACTACAGCGGCGAAACCGTTGACACCAATCCCGTCGATCCTTACAAAAAGCTATTCAGACAGCGTCCGCCAGAGCAGCATCAATTCCAGGCGCTCATCCGGAGGCGGAATCAGCTCCGGCAAATAGGCGAAAAAAGGCGAAAAAGGCAAGAAAGTAAACCGGCAGTATGTATTCGGACAAAACCAAAAAAAAAGGAGAAGATTATGGCAGAATTATTACAATTATGGTTTATTGCGTTTTGGGCACGGCCTTATGCTCTTTGGTACATTTGTGGTGGATTTGGTGATTCCCCGTGAGTTCCCGGCGGAAATCAAGAAGGGAATGTGGCGGTGGGAAGCGTTATGGCGGGTATCTCCGTTGGAATCGGAATTATCCGGGCAGCTGTTATGTCCCTTCCGGCACAGCGGTTCACGAATCCTGCTGACCGGTATTGCCTCAACCATATATTACTATGTGGTAGGGCTGGTGTTTTGCGTCCTGGGCTACCTGGCGCTGAACCTGATTAACCGGAAATATGATCTCAATAAGGAAATCAGCGGCGGGAACCCGGCTGCCGGCATTATAGTTTGCAGGAATGTTTATTGGGCTGTCCATCATTATAAGCGGAGTGATTTGTGATGAAGGAAGGGACATTTTCTTACCGCCGGCTGATGTTCACCACCTTCATCATATCCGGCTGCTCCATCATATACGAACTTTTAATCAGCTCCGTCAGCTCCTATCTGCTGGGGACAACATAGCCCAGTTTTCCATCACCATCGGCCTTTATATGTGCGCTATGGGAATGGGGTCCTACCTTTCCAAATATGTGAGGACAGAGCTGTTTGACTGGTTTGTCTTTGTGGAAATCGGCGTGGGCATTACTGGGAGGGACCAGCTCCGCTTTTGTTTTTGGCAAACATCTATGTGCAGTCCTACCAGCTTGTGATGTATCTGGAAATCATACTGATTTGGAATGCTGGTAGGCCTGGAGATCCCTTCTCACAAGAATCATTGAGGAAAATGCGGGCAATCTGCGCATTACCCTTTCCAGTATTTTCAGCTTTGATTATATCGGCGGACTGGCGGGATCCATTGCGTTTCCGCTGCTCCTGCTGCCTCAGCTGGGATATTTTTCCACTGCCTTCTGGTGGGCAGTCTGAACCTGGGCATATCCCTGTTTATTCTTGTATCCTACCGCGGATATATCAGAATGTTTTCCATGTGGAGACTGGTGAGCGGACTGGCGTGTGTATTCATGGTGCTGGGGAATGCTGTTTTCGGAAAATGTGGCATCAGGAATTGAACAGGGGCTTTACAGGGACAAGGTAATCCTGCGGGAACAGACGCCGTACCAGAAGCTGGTGGTCACCAAACATAAGGACGATATCCGCCTGTTTATCAATGGAAATATCCAGTTTTCCTCCAAGGACGAGTACAGGTACCATGAGGCCCTGGTGCATATACCCCATGTCAGCGGCCAAAAGCCGCAGGAATGTCCTGGTGCTGGGGAGGAGGGGACGGCCTGGCTGTAAGGGAGATATTAAAATATCCGGAGGTGGAGAAGATCGTGCTGGTGGACCTGGATGCCAGGGTTGTGGACTTAGCAGAACCAATCAGGACATAGCTGCCCTGAACCAGGGTTCTCTTGACAGTCCCAAGCTGGAAATCCGCAGTGAGTGACGCCTATGGGTACCTGGAAAACAATTACCGCAATGAGGGCGGGGAGGGATATGATGGGGAATTCGATGTAATCATCACAGATCTCCCTGATCCCAACAGCGAGTCGCTGAACAAGCTGTACACGGACCTGTTCTACCGGCTGTGCAGCAATAATCTCACGGAACATGGGGTTATGTCGGTCCAGTCCAGTCCTTACTATGCAGCAGATGCCTATTGGTGCATCAATAAAACTGTGGGACAGGAATTTCCATATGTATATCCCTACCATGTACAGGTGCCCTCTTTCGGCGACTGGGGATTCCAGCTGGCTTCCAAGGATAAGGTGTCTGTGGACGGCCTGGAGCTTCAGGCAGAGGGAAAATTCTTAAATCAGTCCGGCCTTAGGGGACTGTTTTATTTGCGGAGGATGAGAAGCCCCGCAGGGACAGGCTGACGGCCAACACACTGTCGGAGCCCAGGCTGCTGCATTATTACCTGGAAGCAGAGAAGGATTGGGGTAGAAGCGCTTACAGATGGCAGCGCCTGTCAGCGCACAAACCAGCTCTGTCGCAGGAAAGGCCAGCCAGACACCAGGTCATTCCCAAAGGCCGGACAGGAAAAACGCTATGGGAATGATGAGCACCAGGCCCCTTAACAGGAAATGATGTGGGCCGGCACAGCCTGCTCCGTGGAGGTGAAAAAGATGGACAGGATGATATTGAGCCCCGCAGCCGGTATGCCTGTAAAATAGCCTTAGCCCATACTCTGCTATTTCCTGCAGCTTATGGTTGTTCTCGCTGTTGAATACGGCTGTTATGGGAGCTGCTCCCAACAAATTCCGGCATACAGTGTCAGGGGGGAGATGAAAAACCCGCGGCGGCCAGTCCGTACCGCAGTATTCCCTGATTCTGGCGGAATCACCCCCGGCCGTAAGCGCTGCTGATTAACGGCTGCATTCCCTGGGCAATGCCGGTGAAAATGGATATGACCACCAGGGGACAGGTTGGCTATGACGCCGTAGGCAGCCACCCCCACATTTCCCTTTTTAGTCCAAGGATAATCACATTGAACATGATGATGACAATACCAGAGGATACTTCCTGTGATCAGGAGGGGAATCCCAGGGAGAGGATAAGGAGGGCTGTCTGTCTGAGTTTCTGTTTTGCGAGATGGAATCCCTTGTTCCTTACCTTATCCAGTGGCCGGACATGATGGCTATATACTGATAAGGGCGCCAGCCCGGTAGCCAGTACGGCGCCGAATATGCCCATGCCCAGAGGAAAAATAAAGACATAGTCCAACGGGATATTGGCCATGCTTCCTCCCAGCATGGCAAGCATGGAAAGCCTGGGATTTCCGTCATTCCTCACGAAACAGACCAGGATATCATTGAGGGGCAAAGGCCGGGGCAAAGAGAGCGATATCATTTTCAGGTAGGTCTGGGTCATTGCGGCCACCTGGCTGTCAGCGCCCAGAAGCGCTGTAATCTGCGGGGACAGGAACAGTCCGGCCAGAAGAATCAAAGGGCCGTAAATCCGGCGAAAAACAGGGTGTTTTGTAAAAATCAGATCCGATAGCCCCTGATTTGCGGCTGATGGAGAATTTGGCGCCGCCGATTCCGGAACATGAGTCCGTACCGTGGATAAAGCTGTAGACGGGGATGGCCAGGTTCAGGGCTGCAAGACCGCTGGTTCCCTGGGTGACCTTTGGCGACAAAGAAGGTGTCTGCCAATTATAGCAGGAAAGACCAATCATTCCAGTACGTTTAACGAGGGTATTCGGCAACTTCTTTTAAGCACGATGTTTGTTCTGCATAGTTGTTCTGCATGGTGACCTCCTGAACGGTTCCCATACCTTCCGGCATCCTCGAAACACAAAAAAGCGCCAGTACCTTCTATCTTCTGGAGCGGATGAGGAATGATTCCTGATTCGTATTGCTCCTGGGCCTGACGATAGAAAGCCTGACGCTGATATTTTTTACCCGGGCAAAAATCAGCCTGTGTCCGGACTGCGGATGGGTGGGATTTTTATGGGGAGATTATAGCATGGGGGAGGCGGGTGTCAATTGGAGAATCCTGTTTAGATGTTTTATTCCGGTTTATTCCGGCTGGGATTCCTGCTGATCGTTCACGGATCTTTTTCCATCTGGGCAATTTCCTTTCTCCTGCACATCTATAATATTCTGGGCCATGGTGCGTATCTCTTCATAGTCTGTATACTCCAGGATATCCCTGGCCATATCCACAGCCATCTGATGATGCATAATCATGCCCCTGCAGCCTGGTCCAGACTGTCAACATCTGAGGTATCCATGTGGTGGGACATGGAGTCATCGGCAACATTTTGGCTGTACTGCTCCAGATAAGCGTCCTCCTTGTCTGATCCTTTTTCCGTCCGTTTCATACGCCGTTTTTTAACCAGCTCGTTCATCTGTTTTAGCTCATCCTTCTGGGCGGTTATGATATCCTGTGCAATGGTTTTTAGCTCATCGCTTTTCCCTGGTAGTTCAGATAGCTCTCAGACATCTTGATAGCTGCCTCGTGGTGGGGAATCATGCCCCTTAGAAAGTCCAGGAAGCATTTCCTGATTTTTCGCGGATGACCATATCCTCCATCATATTCATCATGATAGAATCCTGTTCGGTCAGGTAACGGCTCAGGTCGTCTCCGGAAGCGTTCATATGTCCGTTATGTCCGCTGTGGTCGGCAGCATTGCCGGAATTTGAGGATGCCTGTTCCCTGAACCTGTTTCTGTTTCCGTCTGTGACGCCGCGGACGCAGAGGTGCTTTCTGTCTGGCTTTCAGAGGTCTGTCGGCATCAGAGCCGCTGCGGTTGTTGGCAAACGCAGCCGCCACGGCCACGATGATGACCAGGGCCACGCAGATTCCGATGACCCATGTACGCATATTTTTTGTTCATAATCTCTTTCTCCTTTTATCCTTCAATCGGTTGGATTTAATCTGACATAAAATAGTATTTGCCTAAATTCAGGGAAATATTCTCCGGCATTTTGCCCGGGTATTTTGTTTTCCGAAAGAAGGCAGTTGCAGGTTGTGTTTTATTTAACTTTCACTTATAATGAATCATAAATGTTATGATTTTATGGGTGAAAGGGAAACACGATGACGGAAATCAGTGCACAGCCATTTGTGAAATGGGCGGGCGGCAAAAAGACAATTACTTGAACAGATAAAAGCGAGACTGCCAAAACATTTTTTAATGGATATATGGAACCATTTTTGAGCGGCGGTGCAGTATATTTTGATTTGCAGCCGGAAAATCCATTATTAATGATATAAATGAATCATTGATCAATGCCTACCTGCAGATAAAAATTTCACCAGAAGAATTTGCCGATGCTATTTCAGAGTATGATAAAAGAATAGCAGATGGAGGAAAAGAGTATTATTATAAAGTCCGGGAAAACTATAATGATAAAATGATGCGGGCGGAATACGATATGGAATTAGCTGTTTTATTCGTGTTATAAACAAACACTGCTTTAACGGTCTTTACAGAGTAAACGGAAGAGGCCTGTTTAATGTACCGTATAATAACAGTGTAAGGGAATCATGCAGCTATCATGGCTGTAATTCACAAAGCCTTCAGAAGGTGAAGATTATGAAAGGCGATTTTCAGAATGCCTGTGATTTGGCAGAGAAGGGTGATTTTGTTTTTATAGACAGTCCCTACGCCCCTTGAATCCAACGTCCTTTGAGTCTTACACAAAGGAGGGCTTTGACATTGAAATACAGACGTCTGGCTGACGTGTTCAGAGGGCTTACAGAACAGGGGATGCTACTGTATGCTGACCAATCACAACACAGATTTTATCAATCAGTTATATGCAGATTTCAACAAAGTGGTGGTGGATGTAAAGCGTATGATAAATTCTGACGCAAAGAACGGGTCAGGAGATCATCATTACGAATTATTAGAGGTGTATATCTATGGAAGAGCTGATGTGGGAAAAAATCCAGGCATATTATGGACTGATACAAAAAGCTTTATCTGGGAGACTGGTCTTGAGCTGCTGCCCCGGAAATGAAGCGGAAAGTATTTGAGGCGATATTTGCAGATCGCCATATTTTCTGAGCAATAACGGCATAACCTGCCAAGGGGAAGAATGGTATCAGTCAATAAGGCATCCTGGGATGAGGGGGGATTTTTAAGGAAAACCATGCTTTCAACCGCAGGTGGATCCGCATGTGCAGAAGGGTGCTGAAGCCCGCGGAACCATATGGATATCCGGTACCCTGCACAATATTTATTCAATCGGAATGGCGCTTCAGCAGGAGCGGTATAAGATAATCAATATTACCTGAAGAAAACAAACCTGCCGCCTGACTGAATTTGGCTTTCACTCATTCGACAGGAGACGATTCTGTGGGGCCAGGAAGGATGAAAAGAAGGCCAGGCACATGTTTAACTATGAGCAGATGAAGCAATGAACGGCGGGAAACAGATGAAGGACAATGGGAGGGAAGCCCTCACCAGGCCGTCGGAAAAGTGGGGCCGGGCAGGCATCCCACGCAAAAACCGAGTATTTACTGGAACGGATTATTTTGGCGTCCACAAAAAAGGGGGGACGTGGTAATCCGTTTTTGCGGTTCCGGGACAACCGGGTGGTGTCCGGAAAAGTACGGAAGGCAGTTTATCGAATTGACAATAACGAAGAATATCTGGATATAGCGAAGAGACGTTTGGATCAGATACAGGAGGCGCTGGTAAAAGAGATTTTGACGAATGGCTTAGTAAATTCCGGGCAAGTATTTCCAGGGTACCGGTATTACATAGATTTTTGACAAGGTAGTCCGTAATGTGGAGGATAAAAATCGAGTTAAACATACTAAAATTCACTGATAGGTTCAGAATATAGAAGATGAGTTTGAAAAATAATAACAAAATATCCGGAAACCCTGTCCTGTATTCCCTGCTCTTGGCTGCGGAGCAACGAAATCTATGCCCAGGATGAGAACGGCGCATTTAAGTATAATTTTAAACAATGAATTATGATATGGAGCAATATAAGATATTCATGAGAAAAACAGGATTGTTTGACCTGTTGCAGAAGCATCTGGTAAACAATCTGGTTGACTATGCGCTGGGGATTGAGACAGGACTTGACCTAATGGCCGTAAGAACGGGGCGGGCACCAGATGGAAGATCTGGTGGAGCAATATATCATTGCCGCAGGATTTTCGAAGGATGAGAATTATTTTAAAGAAATGTACCTGAAGGATATTGAGAATAAATGGATATTGATTTGTCCTCGCTTTATCCTAACGAGGGGCAAGGTCAAAGCGGTTTGACTTCGTGGTAAAACAGAGTCCGGCGATTTATGCGGTTGAAACGAATTTTTACAGCAGCGGGGGCTCGAAGCCGAATGAAACCGCCAGAAGCTATAAAAATGCTTTCTCCGAGGAGGCGACACAATCGAAGGATTTTCCTTTGTATGGTTTATGATGGCATTGGCTGAAAGTGCCAGAGGGAATCTGCGGGAAACCTTTGAAGTGATGGAGCATGTTTATAATATTGACGATATGGAACATTCGGTTATGACTGCATTATTGGTGTGACACGCAGGATGAAACCCTTCAGAGACGGCAGGGTGATGGTTTTAGTTGTATATATAGTTGCGATGACTGACCTGTGAATATAGATTCCGAGGGCAGTTTTTTTTAACTGATTGTTTGGAACATACCTTCTTGGACCGGTTGGAAGTAAAAAACCTTGTGCTACTAAACTATTATATTTTTAACCATTTCCGCCGATAAAAATAAATAGGTTCTATTTAAAGGCAGACCTATGGAAAGCGGTGAAGAAGAATATAATGCAGAGCAAGCTGATATATGACAAATCGTAAAAACCATAAAAAGCAGTAAGCACATGGAAACACAGCCTTTAACGGCTGTGAGATTGAAGTTAGCATATATGAGAGATATACCAATACACGGATAATGAATTTACATAGCCTTGACGCATATGAGGATTGAAGACCCAGCTTACACCAGATATATGAGCTATGTCCCGTTGCATAGGGTTTCCGGTTTTTGTGTTCCTGCTTGGAACGGTGCCTCATCATACTGGTAGAACCATAACTTCACACCATAACCGGGACCCTGCCTAGATGAATCCGGTATATATGATAAACCATGGTGATGAACACATCGATGGCTGACGAGGTGATTTTTTGAGCGATAAAAATAATCCCTTCCCAGGGAAGGCGGTGCGCTAAAAAAATATGCTACGAGGTAAGAGGAGAATATGCGCTGTTTACCAATCCAATGACCAAACTGGCGGGATTTGCATTCATCCGGTTCCTACCTGTTCAGCTGTTACGGATTGACGGAAAGCATTTACTGAAACCGTCCATAAAGTGGAAACTGCTGTGATTAGGATCCTGAATCCCATCCGGTACCAGTCATGAGCAAGCTTCTGCCTGTTTATAAGACAGGAGGGAAGGATTTGGGGTATTACAGTTACCTGAGTGGATGTATGTTACCAGATTGAGGCTGGAGCTGGCCTGGGGAAGTGAACGGTATGCCTCGACCGCAACGCGTTGCAAAGCACCAAGTGAATCCTGGCTGCTGCTGCGGTGGCTCAGACGGGGAGGGAAGCCGCCGGTCCACCTGGGAATCACAGAATGCCTGGCCATGTCAGCCATGCCCTTCGATGGGGAAGGATATGACGCTGCTGGATATGGACTTTGAGTTATGGTCCAGCAGGGATTTTGAAAAGGGCGTAATAGTCTGGCGCCTTACAGGATGCATCAGGGTGTAATCTGTTTTCCGGATCAGGAAGAGTGTATTACCAGAACATGCAGGGGCAGGAGGGGATTAGCAGATGAATTTATTGCAGAGCCTGGCTGGGTATATGACAGCCAATCATCGGGCTGGTGCAAAGAGGGAGGATAATGGATGCAGTGTTTCTGCCGTTGTTCCATACATATCTGACGGCGCATATAACCGTGACAAATTGATATGCAGGGGAACTTTCGATGCATGTGTATTGGATATCAGGAAGGATGAGGTATATACAATTGTTCCTCCACGGTGGAATCAGCCAGCCGGTCCGGTCCGGAACCGCCGCCTAATCGCTAAATGACAAACTGGTGTATCTTATGAGCGATGCAGGCTCCTATATACAGGACAAACAGATGATTCTGATATACAGAAGCGGTGCAGGGCACATGAGCAGCTGCTTGCTGCCTGAGCCTAAAGCACTTACGCGCGGTTCCCCAGTTAAAAGCGGTAAGGCAATACCTGAACCGGAAACGGACAGCCTCTGACTTGATTGCGGCCAAGGTCATCATACCAGAGGAGGACGGTACCATTGACGAGGAGAAGAAAGTGGCGGGCAGGATATTTTTGTCCTGCGTGGTCAGATTCAGGGTGATGGATCAGGAGGCAGAGGAAGGGTATGCGGCAGAGACATGAAAAACAGGGAACTGTTTCAAAGCTGATCCTCGTACTACACTGCCTTTGTGATGGAGCAGGGAAAGAAGGATATCTGAGCAATACGTAACTGAACGAAGCATACTGAG
>VOFH01003448.1_pt1 | contig 40566 bp, 52 predicted proteins | sample 5384091 | NCBI WGS metagenome assembly VOFH01 (sample SAMN12384727, study PRJNA508395) | human gut metagenome | isolation source: healthy gut G | host: Homo sapiens
TTGGAAACCTCTATCGACCAGTTGCCAGAATATGCGTATATCTGCGACGATTTACTAAGTGGACGCAAATAATTCACATGCAAACGATGCCAGAAGCAATAAAATGCTTCTGGCACGTTGTTTGATCAATGAAGCTTTCTATGGTTTCGATACTCTATTGATTCCCCCAAAACAGTCGAGAATAAACAGCGTGACCACAATAATAAAGCTGTATTTGAATGGTACACAAAAATGTGCTTCTATGACATCAAGAGTTCCGATAGCACTGGAGTAAAAGAAATAATGTATAGCAGAACATTCAAAAATCGCAGAGTTTCTGCTTTTTCTTTAGTTCATTTTGTGCAGTCAAATAGGATATTTTTAGGTGAAGAGCTGCATGTTTTTGTAAGGCTCGCTTTCCTTAATGTAGTTCACTAAATTATGAGTTTCAATTGGAAGATTAGGAGAGCAGATTCTGCAAAGTAAATATCATTTCGTACCGACCGCCGAAGATCTGTTTCATTTCAAGGTTAGAGTTTTTGAAAATATGAATATGAAGTTTTAGCGATTCCAATATAATGGCCGAATATGAGGTGGTTGAAAGTTATCACAATCAAAGATCAGAAACTTCCCCTACAACCAGCTTGGATAATATTGTTATATTTCCACTGTACTAATGTCCTTAATTGGTTCAGCAGGGCGCTTTCGTATCCAATGAGTTTGCAAAAGTAATCTGAAATATTTTCAATATTATTCGAAAAGACCAATGTGTCATGCACAAAGAAATATTCTTGGGAACGATAACACTTATTTTGTCAATTCCCAGATAAACTCAGAAATATTTTCATATATTATTTCAGAATTTTTCATTCCTGCCTCGACAGATTTCTCTTCATCAAAGAATTGATATTTCTCCACAGACAGTAGGTTGTAGTTTTCTGCTTTTTTGCCCTGACATCATCTTTGGCAATTAGTTTTCCCTGTTTTTGTGGTTTATGACTTCAAAAACAATGAACAAAACACTGTTCATCATAAAGGCACCGGCATCAATTTGATACATCTGACCATTTATCCAAATCCAAAAATGGCTCTAGCCAGAAAGTAAATTCGATTTGAAATATCGTTCATCAACTAAGATAGATTGTGCGTGCCTAAGATTGATATAGAAACCGGAATCTTTCAAGAGTCACTTGCATTATTTTCTTTTTCAAATTGAATCTTTTTGATTTGAAGGAAAATGTAGTCAACTTGATGTACATAATCATATTGGGCCGTTACCTCCATTTTCCCATCAACAGAAGTAATATTCGTCTGTTGCCACGAAAGAAAGATGATGCTTTTTCAGTAAGGATTGCATCTGCTTCTTTTTGTGCAGGATAACATTGCAGTTTTCATCCTAAACCAGTTGTCGCTTTATACTGTCAATCAATTATATGCGCCCAAAAAATAAAACAGTATCATCACTTGCAATGACCTCCGATCTCGTCAGTAAAATTTATGTTATTAATTAGCAGCCAAATGACATACAACAAGCATAGTGCAACAGATAATACTGTTTAGCGTTTTTTAAAGTCCTTGACAACTCGTTTCGGGTGGTGTGACCACATCCTTGCTTATTTATCCGCTGAAGATTTTTGGTGATGTCGAGGGTGTTCTTCTTGAAATCAAGTTTTCGGTGTCAGCGAGGAATTCTCCAAAACGGATACCGGGTAGTACAGTAGTGAAAACAGAAACATGTGCGGTAGGATCATTTTCCATTGCGGCAGTATCGGTCGAATTCTTCCTTTGTCCAGAAGTTTACCACAACTCACGCTTACCATTTCTGCCCGCCTTGACAGGATTCTCAGCTAAGTTGGAAGTAGTCCACTGCATAATTGAAAAGTGCACGGTAATCATATTCTGCATCTGCCTAGTAGGAGTTGGAATATTCTTTTTGCAATCATTTCGTTCCGCCAGGCTCTGATGTCCTTTGGGAGTAATCTTTATTGATAGGCTTATTCTCAAAATAAGGAGAATGAAGCTTTCTCAAATACATGCTTCTTTCCGTCGATGGTGCTCTGGCGGCATCGGTGTCCCCACTATCATCTATATAAATCTCCTTACATAGAGCGGAAAGGTCATCTGTGCTGCCTTTCTGCTTTCTAAAATCAACTTCCCATTCTTTGGCTTCTGATGAAGCTTAAAGCCTCATTTCTTTATCTGTTTTTTCTTTCCGGTAAAATCTTCATAATAACATCTGACATACCAGGTTCCTCGTTCTTCGTCTTTATAGACCGGCATAGGCTGAGACTATGGCAAGGGAATGGTATCTGGTGGGACACCGTATTGTGGAAATCTGGAATATGTACCCAGGCAAGGATACCGAAAGTAAATAGCCCGCAAAGTTTTTTGATGGACAGTACGGCTGTCGAAGTGCTTTGCGTTACTTTTGACAAAAGTAACAAAACCGTCGTATCCGGCGAAAGTTTTCTTAAATAACATCATACCTGTCTGGCATAAATAAAAATTATGTGCCATGGAGCAAATGCCTCATGAAGTATTCATGAAAGATCATTTAGCGTTCTGGAAAGAGTGTTCGAGAATCAACAGTAAGAAAAATAAAACAAGAATAGAGGAATGGAGAGATAGAGAATGAAAAAGCATGTTGTTATGAAAGCAATGATTGAGCTACACACAATGCATGAGATTATTATCTGCCGGATCTAAGTGAAAGTGAATGAGGAAGAACTGACATATGCGGTAAATACGGAATGTTGAGAAAACAGTTTCTGAAAGTGCATAGACCGGCACGATATCAGTATTTATTGATGACAGGAGAATTGATAGTACATTTAAATCGAGTTGATCAGGAAGCTAGGGAACAGGTAGAAAGCCTAATGAAGCAGATGGCAGAAAAACAGGTGTGACAGAACAAGTGAAAATGCAGGATCAGATGAAATGGGTTTGTTTGATGAATAATATTAAAGACTGTGCAGAAGAAATTGTATTTGAACGGAGATTTTATAGGCAAATAAATATGGCAGAATTATAATGAAACAAAAAGAAAGGGGAGATTCTTATAGAGAGAAGCACCAGAAAAAATTCAAATTAGAAGACACACACGACAATATGGTCCTTTCCAGAAAGAGGAAGTTGGAGCTACACATTCAGGGAAAATATGAGGAAATTGGTCCCCATACATTTCCAAGAAATCTTATTTTACGTTATTCAAGAAAATGATTGATACTAGGATCAAATTCTTAACATGGGTACAACATTGATAGAAACTAAAAGTTATTAGAAAATGTCATGTTGATATAAATTGAAGCCATCAAACTATCTTTAACACAAATCTTAATTTACTTGTCAAGAAAGTTCAAAATTTTAAAAACAAGGAAATGCAACTTTTGAATTATCATTTATAAAAGATGAGCATAAACCTTATCTGTATCCGCCATACGCAGATATTATATAGCAATAAAAATTCCGGGATATTTCATACTTAAAATATAGAGAATTTTTGAAGGCATTAGAGCAAGTCGCAAGAGAAGCTATTATAGAGTGTTGAAGAAGCAGGAATATGTGCATTTATGACTGGAGATATACGATTAAGAGCGGGCATGTATTGCCGATGGGATGCAGTCTATGCAGAAATTTGTAGATGCTGGTTTAGGCTTAAAAATTTTATAAAAGAACAGCATAATTGTCGATCTTCAGACTATTGGAATAATATACAAAAAACATTTTTGATGTTGGCACATGAATATATATTTGTCTTGGAAAAATAAAAGCATCATAAGGAGATACAGGAACGGACAAGTATCTCCTTTATGAAACCAATTTACCAGGTAAAGTAGTTTATCAGGTGACTTCATTTTACATAGTTTGCCCAACATTTTGTAATCGATCAATCATAGAATGCCACAATTTTACAAAAATTTCTCTTTCAAATAAACCTATAGGTGGAGTAACAGAAATATCTTTTTTGTTGGATTCTCGTGTACCATTGATTGATAACATTACATATACACCTCTGTTTTTACACTCTGCTATTTTATTGAACAACGTTTTATCTTAAAAGTTTAACTCATAAATAATACTTTGACTATGGTATATGGTGGATCACAATAAATTACGTCACCGGGCTGTGCTTTTATTCATATTCTTCGAATGACATAGTTGAAAAAAGTGGAATTCTTTATAAGATTATGCCATAAATCTACTCTTTTGAAAAAAGTTTCAGCTTAATGGGATTATGTGGACCTTTAGGAGTGGACATATACCCGTCGGCTTTTCGAAAAACGTATTATTTGGAATAGCATGTGCGTGATAGAAGGCAGAAATCAAGAGCATTGTGATTGATGTTAAATCTATCTCTAATTTCATTGTATTTGTCATTAGGATTTTTATAATATTCTTCAATTTCTCTTGAGTAATAGTTCTTTATTTGCTGCGGATCATATTTGACGATATTAAAAAATATCAATTAAAAACGGTAAGATATCGCTGGCATATGAATGGGCAAATGTAGGGGTGCTGGTCGTACTGTTTTGGATAGTAATTTGCCATTACAGCACCGCTACCTAAAAATGGTTCATAGTAGTTATTAAATTTGTTCGGGCATATATGAAATAATGGTTTCGGCAAAGCTGTTGCTTATTTCGATCCACTTTAATAATGCTGGTACTTTGGACATTGCTCAAACCTCACATGTAACTTATAGTCTGTAGACTCAAAGTCTACAGTGCTATTATAATTTAACTAATTGAGGTGTCAAGCAATGCAGGAAGAAATACGTGTCGCTTATGGAAAGAGCAGTAAGAGGCAATACGACAAGATAAGAAAATATCACAAGAAGAGTAGGCGTGATTTATGCGGATTACATAGAACATATATAAGCGACATAGAACTTGGTAAGCGTAATGTTTCTTTGGAAAATATAGACAAAATTGCGCATGCATTGCAAGTGAAGAAGTCGGAATTATTTATTGAGGTGGAGCAATATGAAGGCATTTAAGGAATTTAGAAGAGAAGATAAATCATTTTGGTTTTTATACGATTTATTAGCGAAAAATTGAGATATTCTAGAAAATGGAATTGTTTTTAACTTATACAGTAGAGCAAATAGAAAAAATTGTGCGACAAGAGAATATTGAAGTTTCTCGGATAGAATTAACAAAGCTGTCTTATATTGTAATAAGAGCTGACTTGTTAAATAATACAATTCAGAAAATTTGATGGACGTTGATGAGGCTAAGCAGATATTTTGAAGAAATGAGAAATAGCGGAAAATATAAATGTAAGCTGATTATGAATAAACAACGTAAAGAGATCAAAAAAAATGGGTATTTTACCGCAATTATTACCATGATAGCAGAAGAAATGCTTGGTGGAAATGAGAATTTAATCCAGATCCAAGAGGGCTTGTGTATTTGTTAAATAATAGAAAGATTATTGGAGCATCTTCCAGGAAGGTTTGATGGAGCATATCCTTCATTTATAAATCCTAAGCTAGTGTGGGAAATAAAAAGAGTATTATTATTCAAAGTCATTTGAAGTAGAGTTGCAGATGCTGTGTATGAAGCAGAACTTGATGGATATGAATTCAACGAAATATACGATAGAACCGGGCAGCAAGTATATCATGTAATGTTTATTGATAGCCATTATACTTTTTGGGGACAAGGGAAATCCTATTTGTGCAGATTTATTGATACGCTTAATATGGGACTTATAGATGAACTTATTGTTGGAAAGGAAGTTTTGACAAGATGGAGAGAAGTTCTTGAAGAATTTGATGAAAAGTCTTGTTAGTATCAAAGTGAGTGTGGAATAAATAGTTTGAATTATGATATATTTATGAATAATTGGAACTATATAAACATAATATATTAAGAAGAGGAAATAGTGAAAATGGATTTGCAGAAACAACTAATGGAGCAAAAATGAAAGTTGATTTTAATACTTACGATCTTTCGATAAAAGAATTGATTAGTATGTAAATGACAAATTGATAAATATTGCCCTGAATATCAAAAGACAATTTCGATGGGATAAGGAGAGGCAGTCTAGCTTAATAGAATCAATATTTTTAGGGATTCCTATTCCCAGCTTATTTATGGCTACGAATGCGGATGGAACATGGGAATTGATAGATGGAGTACAGCGTGTGAGTACTATTTTGTGTTTCGCTGGAACAGATGAGGAACGAGAAAAATAGGAACTCCCAATTTGAACGAATTGACATTAGAGCAATTAAAAAAATTGACAGAATTTAATGGGAAAAGTTTTTACCGAGTTACCGAGACATTCAAACAAAATTTAAATTATCTAATATAAAAGTTACAACGCTGAGTGATAAAAGTGATAAACAAGTTAGGTTTGATTTATTTGAAAGATTGAATAGAGGTGGTGTTACACTTACTGATCAGGAAATTAGAAGTTGTGTTTATAGGGGGTGGATTTAATAATTTTATAAAAGAATTATCTAAGAATCAAGATTTTATCGAATGCGTTCATTTAACGGAAAGGACAAGAAAATGACGGAACTAGAGAGGAATTGGTTTTAAGATTTTTTTTTGCATATTTGTATGATTTGAAAAGTTTTGTTCATAGTGTAAGAGATTTTTTTAAATGATTACATGGAGAAAGCAGATAAAAATTTAATTACAGCAAAAATGAGAAAATATTCTGAAGTATTTAAGACATTGAATATGGCACTGCCAAAAAGGAATTAGTAAAGGAAGAAAAAATACGCCATTGAATCTTTATGAGGCTGTTGCAGTGGGAGCTGCTTTAGCATATCTTAAAAATGGAACAATTAATACAGAGGTGTGGAAGAAATGGATAAAAGATAGTGAACTTATAAAGTATACAACAGGAGCTACGAATACAAAAGAACGCGTCATCAAGAGAATTGAATACTGCAAAAATAAATTGAGGGATAAAGTGTTGTTTGATGAAATAAAAAATGAGCTGACTCAAGGTTTGTGAATTGAAGTTATGGTTAGCTAACATTGATGAGAGAATCAATATTGTAATATTACAAAAAGGGTTATATTTTGTATATAATGTATGGGATTTACGAAGAAACAATACGTCGAAGGTGGTATCAACAACAATAGATGAGTTAAATAATGCAGAAGTAAAAGCTTGATGAGTGTGTATATGAATTATATTCGTTGATTTTTTCTGATGAATATGATGGAATGTATAATGGTATGAACATAAATGGAAAAAGATGGAAGTTATCAGATAAAATGATAAATAATCCCAAGGTTGTTATTTCGCATGATATGATGCCGACAGATGGAAAAAAATATAAGATATAAACAATTAAAAAGCATTGCTAATTCATTTGGTATAGAAAGAAAAATGTATTACCGAGAAAATGAAATTGGCGGTTACATACAGGAAATGGTAGATAATCGTAAATTATATTGCACATGGAAATAAAAACACCTAAAGAGGAATTTGGGAAGAAATTTTACTATTTTAGATTTAAAAAAAAGTGTGCAATTATGTTATTGCGGAATATGAAGCATATATTCAGGAAAGAAAATATTTAAGGAGATAGAATTAAGAATAGGTTGCCATGATAACACTATGATAACAAAATCCCAGAAAACCACGGACACAGTGGAAAAATCCAGGTTTTCCCCATAAATCACACGAAAATCACCATTTGCACACCGCAACACGCCATTCTGATATCGTGAAGGTGGACGTACTGTAGGATCAGGACGTGTTGCTACAATCATCGAGTAATCACTGACTAATATATATTGAGTACCGCAAGGTACATTGTGTCCAAACGTAAGATACCCCGGAACCGTAAGGTTTCGGGTTTTTCTGTTGAACAGAAGATTAAAAAAAGGCTGTAAAGAATAGCGAATAAATTAAAAACAGGCAGGTATGGGAAGAAAATGAAAACCTTCGCATATCTGCCTGTGATACTGTTATGATACTATTTTTATTCGTTATTAGAAAAATTTCTTTGTAAAAGTTCATCTCGTTTACGAATTCGTGTCTCAAAATCCAGTTCTTCAATTTCTTTATGGGTGACAGGTTTGGAAGTGTAGTATTCCAACGTCTGCTTTTTTCCACATATCAAACATATCTTTGCCTGTGAAATAAGATTCCAGGCTTTCTCTGTTCTCCTGCAGATCAGCAAGAAAATTACACATATCTGCGTTTAAAGAATGTTCCGGATCATTTCCATAAAAGCGAAGTCCGGCATACCATTTCTGTGTTTCTGTTTCTATATCACCGGGAAGTTTATTATTTATATCCAGTTCATACCGGAGTTCATTGGATTCATTCATCTGCAGTAAAACCCAAAGAATATCGCTGAGAGTAGAAATCTGTACTTTATTTTCAGATAATCCAAAATAACCAGTCCAGTGAGACATGAAATTTCTGAGCAATAGTCAATAACACATCATTGGAGGGAGTAACCACACCATTTTCATAACTGGATAAAGTTGACTGACGTATACCAATAGCTGCGGGAAAAGTTTTTTTGATTCATCTTCAGATCAGTTCGTAGCTCTTTTATTTTTTCTGAAATAGATGATTCCTGCATATTATCCACCTCCTTAAAAGCTATGATTAGTATATCACAAATGATAAAAATCAACAATATAGAAAATATCATTCACACAGATAAAAACCATTGACAATGATTACTTTAAATGATATAGTATCAGTGAAAATGATAATTATAGACAAGGAGGAAATGATATGCAGAGACAAAACTATATGATTACAGCGGAAGAAGTTGCAGAGAGCATGGGATTTCACTTGATATGCTTACAAGCTACTTCGCAAACTGAACAAAGAGCTTGCAGATCAGGGATATGTGACCGTTGCGGGCAAGGTACCGAGAGCATTCTGGGAAAAGAAATTTTATGGATATTCCCAGATTGCAATGTAAAGGGGGGGAGAAAGTATGGCAGCATACAAAGATGAAGAAAGAGGAACCTGGTATGTTTCATTTTATTATGAGGACTGGACAGGAGCCAAAAAGCGAAAAGTAAAAAGAGGATTCCGCACTAAGAAAGAAGCATTAAATTTTGAAGAGGAGTATAAAAGAACAGCGAAAGCAGACATGGATATGACAATGGGAGAGTTTGTAGAAGTCTACTTCCGAGACAAGTCTCAGTCATTGAAGGACAGGAGTATCAAGAATAAAAAGAGATACGATGAAGGCTCAACTGTTACCGTATTTTAAGGACAGACCAATGAACAGTATTACACCAGCAGAGATTATCCAGTGGCAGAATACGATTATTGAAAAAGGATATTCAGATGATTACCTGAAAACAATACAGAATCAGATGACGGCATTGTTCAATCATGCGAAGAATATCTACAATTTGGCAGACAATCCCTGTGACAAAGTAAAACGCATGGGAAAGACTTCAAAAAAGAAAATGAAATTCTGGACGATTGAAGAATACCGACAGTTTATGACCGGAATAGAACCGGGAAGCAAATATTATGTATTGTTTGAATTATTATTCTGGACAGGAGCGAGAGAAGGCGAAGCACTTAGCATTACACCTGCTGACATTGATTTTGAAAGGAATCTACTTCAGATCAATAAAACTTACTACCGTATGCATGGAGAGGACGTGATTACATCTCCCAAAACAGAAGAATCGAACCGTACGATTTCCATACCGGAATTTCTGAAAAAAAAGAGATTCAGGACTATATTAGCAGACTGTATTAGTTGCCCGAAGATGAACGGATTTTCCAATGGTTCATGAAGCGGTACAGCATAAGTTAAAACAGGTGGTTCAAAAGACCGGAGTAAAAAGATAAGAGTACACGACATTCGTCACAGTCATGCGGCATTTCTGATTAATAAGGGAGTGCAACCATTGATGATTAAAGAAAGGTTTGGACATACGGACATTCGCATTACATTGAATACTTATGGGCACTTATATCCAGATCAGCAGAAAGTAGTGGCAGATATGCTGGATGATGAAAATATAAAAAGCTCCGGAAGTACGAACAACCGGAGCAATGTGACAAATGGGGACGAATCACAAATGTCAACCCTAGACAAGTTGATTATAGCAGAGATTCTTCCAGAGAACAACAGATAACTGGCGAGAACAGTTGGGAAAATGGAGGAATTTATGGAACAGAGAAATGAGAATAAAACAGAATTGAAAATGATAAAGATGTCAGATGTCCAGTCTCAGACAGTGGACTGGCTCTGGTATCCGTTTATCCCTTATGGAAAATTAACGATTATTCAGGAGATCCGGTGATGGAAAAACTACGCTGGTATTAAATATTGCTGCAAGATTGTCTAAAGGAGAAGGTCTGGATAACGATATGAAAGTAACAGAACCGTGAATATTATCTATCAGACAGCGGAATTTGAAATGGCAGATACAGTAAAACCCAGACTGGAGCTGGCAGAAGCGGTCTGTGAAAAGAATTATGGTTATAGATGAAACAGAAAATCACTTTCCATGATTGATGAAAGACTGGAAACTGCTATCAAACAGACTGGTGCGAGAGTGCTTATTTTAGATCCGATTCAGGCATACCTTGGAGGAACAATGGATATGAACCGTGCAAATGAAGCAAGGGATATGACGAAAAGATTGAGTTTGTTGGCAGAAAAATACAAATGTGCAATTTTATTAATCGGACACATGAATAAAGCTGGTGGAAACAAAGCTGCATATAGAGGAATGGGTTCGATTGACTTTTTTGCAGTAGCCAGAAGCGTATTACTGGTAGGAAGAATAGAGGGAGAACCGGATTTAAGAGCAGTGGTTCAGATTAAAAATAATCTGGCTGCATTTGGGCATTCCAAAGCATTTCGCCTGACAGAAACAGGATTTGAGTGGATAGGTGACTATGGAATCACAGCAGATGAGGTGCTTGGTGGAATTGCGCCAAAGGTAAATAAACTGGAACAGGCAAAGAAGATGCTGAGGGAACTGGCAGAAACATCAACTTCTGTGCAAAGCAGTGAAATCTTTGATATGGCAGAAGATTTGAATATTTCTAAAAGAACACTGGAAAATGCAAAAAGGAACTTGAAATTAAGGCAAGACGAATCGGCAATTCATGGTATTGGGATTTAGATAAAGTTAAGCCGGAATAAATTAAGGGTGCAACATTGCAGAGTATATAGAAAATGCGGAATTAAAATGCAAGGTTGCAATCTGTAAAGACATTGCAGTGTTGCGTCCTTACATAAATTGTAAGAAGGTGAGAGCTTGAAAAACGTTATGATTCCAGAGGAGTTATTTGGAAAGATTATAAAATATCATTTACTGGATCAGAACAGGAAGCAGATGATATAAGAAAGGTTTGGAGAAAAAGCTGGATGCAATGGTAAATCGTGAGGTATACAGTGAATTCAAACTGCACCAACAGAAGAAGAACGGAAAAGTTCCGGCAGGAGTATCTGGACAGAAAAGGAATGCAAGAGAGCTTTCGATGGTAACAGTTCTTATTGATTATCTTTTACAGGAGCGTGTCACGCACCTGTGAGAAGTAAACAAGGAGAAAGTTGGTAAGGTGCAGACGGAAAACTGTGGCTGGAATGTGAGACGGCTGTAAATTTGATAGTTGTGAAGAAGGGAGAAAGATACAATGAAACAGGGGAAGATTAGGATATAACAGTAGCAATAACAGATATGGGTTGTTGGCATCAGACTTATGGATTGATACGGGATTTCACTGCGGAGAGTGTATGGAAGTTTTAGTGGATGACCAGTGGGTACGGACAAGAATGGAGATGAATCCTGCAATGGAATGGTATCTGGTGGGAACGCCATACTGTGGAGATCTGGAATATGTGCAGGCAAGAATAACGGAATAATTTAATCGAGAGAGTAACGAAAGAGATAAAATAGCCCCGGCAGGGCGCAAGGGTACTTTTGATGGACGGAACGGCTGTCGAAAGTGCTTTTGCGTTACTGCTTTTGACAAAAGTAACAAAACCGCCGTATCCGGCGAAGATTTCTTTTTTATACTATAGCTGGTAAAGATACAAATTATGTGCCATGTCTGGCACTGGTTTTAGAAAGTGGGGTGACGAACATGACGCTGAAACGAACAATTAGTGGTATGATCGGGACAGGTTCTCTGGCTCATAACAGAAGGGAATTTATAGCAGAAAATGTTGATTCAGACAGAGTGCAATTAAATATTTGCTATCAGAATGAGAATTTAAAAGAAGTTTATAAAGAACTGTTTGATGAAGCTGTAGAACGATATAATATCGGGAAAAGAAAAGATCGACAGATTACAAATTACTATGAAAAATCCGGCAGGGCAAACAGGAAAAATTGTTCCATGAAGTGATTTTCCAGATTGGAAATCGAGAAGATATGGCTGTCGGAACAGCAGAAGGAGGTCAGGCTGTAAAAGTACTGGATGAGTATGTAAAGGACTTCCAGAAACGGAATCAACGCTACGGGTATTTGGTTGTTATCTACATCAGGATGAAGCTACGCCACATCTACATATTGATTTTATTCCTTATGTAACTGATTGGAAAAGGAAAAGGAATGGACACCAGAGTTTCGCTGAAACAGGCATTAAAAAATTCTTGGATTTCAAGGTGGGAATAAGCATGATACTGAGTTAAACCAGTGGATGAACCATGAAAAAAGTTCTGGCAGGGATTGCAAAAGAGCATGGTATTGAATGGGAACAGAAAGGCAGTCATGAGGAACATCTGGATGTCTATAACTTCAAGAAAAAAGAACGGAAAAAGGAAGTACAGAAATTAGAGCAGGAGAAAGAGTATCTAACTGCAGAAAACGAAGAACTGACAGCACAAATTGCGGAATCCAGAGCAGATATCCAGATTTTAAAAGACGATAAGGAACAGGCAATTAGGGAGAAGCAAGAAGCAGAACAAAGGGCAGAGGACGCAAGAAAAAGAACTAAAAAGTCTGGAAGATCGTCGGAATGTGCTACAACCAATCATGGATAATGCCAGTAAGGAAATAAAAGAATATGGAATGATTAAGACGTTTTTACCGGAGGCAGGAACATTTGAACGTGCAGTACCTTACAGGGAGAATAAAATCAAGCCATTGTTTATCAAGATGAAGAATCAGATTGCTGCATTAGCTGGAAAGGTTGTAGAGCTTAACAAAATGGTAGAAAGCTGGAAAAATAAATATCAAAAATCTGTTGAGGAATGTGATAATATCCAGAAACAGTTAGACGATGTACGTAAGGAAAATGGAAAATTATCAAATGATAATCAACGTTTACAGGAGACTTAGGACAGATATGACAGAGTGGTGCGTATTCTGGGAATGGAAACTGTAGAGGATGTGGTGCAGCAGGACATTAAAGAACAAAAGGGCACTGGAAGAAAAACGGCGAATGGAGCAAATGCAAAGGGAAGCGTTCTGAAACAGTTGGAATGGGCAACTCAAAGAGCCAGATTGAAAACCAACAACGTAAGAAAAATAAAACAAAATACAAAGGATTGGAGATTTAGACTATGAAAAAACAGATTTATGATGAGAAAAATGGAATGAGCTATACGTTGCATGGAGATTACTATTTGCCGGATCTGGTTTTAAGAGAAGAAGAACCGACATATGGAAAAATATGGAATGTTACGAAAGCAGTTCTTAAAAAAGAAACAGATCAGCAAGGTATCAGTATTTGTTATTGACTGGAAAGCTGAATGAACATCTGAATCAGACTGATCAGAAGCTAGAGAACAGGTGGAAACGCTTATGGAACAGATGACAGAAAAACAGGGTGTAACTGAAGAATTAAAGGCACAGGATCAGATGGAGAGGGTCAGGCTGATGAATAATATAAAAGCTAGTGCAGAAGAAATTGTATTGAAAAAACATGATATATGTGTGATTGCGGGGGGATAAGATCGCTTTTTACATTTTGTATATTAGAATAGAACTTTAGAAAGCACTATGGTAAAATAAAGTGAAGGTAAATTGAAAGTTATCAAAACAAAGATAAAAACGCAACGTGCATCTTTGATGTGCCAGAGCCGGTAGGTAGCCCGGCCGTCCTATATAAATAGGGTAAGTAACCTGCCCCTCCGGGTTGTCCATTCTTTGTTCAATTCATTTTAGGAGGGATTTTTATGGACAAAACAAATGGAAAACTGACGGTATATTTTGAAGAACCATTTTGGGTAGGCGTATTTGAGCATATTGAAGATGGTAAATTATCTGTGGCAAAGGTAACATTTGGCGTAGAACCAAAAGAATATGAAGTGCAGGAATATATTCAACAATACTATTTCGGTTTGAAATTCAGTCCGGCTGTTGAAACTATTGTAAAGGATATAAAAGAAATCCGAAACGGATGCAGCGTTCAGCAAAAAAGCAGATGCTGGAAACTGGCATTGGCACAAAATCGCAGCAGGCATTGAAATTACAACAGGAACAGAACAAACAGGAGCGTAAAGAAAAAAAACGAAAGAAAAAAGAGGCGGAAGAACAGCGAATGTTTGAACTAAAACAGCGAAAGAAAAGAGAAAAGCATAAGGGACATTAAAAGTCCTTTGAGCTTTTCTCAAATTCGGGATTTGGAGGTATAAACAATGAGGAAATGTGAAAAGTGTGGAGCAAGTATGAAATTAGATTTAAGACTTAAAGTTAATGGCGGTGGCTATGGGATGGTTGTTCGTGTAGATGAAAAACAAAAGGCGACAACTATAGATGATGTTAGAGTTGCAGTCTGCCCAGAATGTGGTTATACAGAAATGTATTTAGAGGATTTAACGAAATTGAAATCTTAAAAAGACAACTTTCAGATTTTTAGAATTAAGAAAAACGAAATTTAGGGAGGGTCTATAATTGAAATTAGCAGATTTAGCAACAGGTTCTGATTGGATAGTGTGGATTGTCTTTGTAATATTTGCTGTACTTTCTATAGTTTACTTTCTGGACACGGAAGCTGGTTTATTTCTGGATATAATACAGCTTCAAAAGAAGAAAAAAAAAATATGATGAAAAGAAGTTATGCAGGACAATGGAGTTGGAATGTCTATTATAGCAATTCTTGCATTAATTATGGGCTTGCTTGAAAATATTTTGCCTGCATTTTTGTATATATTGCATTGGGAATCATTGTAGTTGATGTCGTGGTTATTATCATTTTAGAAAACACACTATGCAAAAAAGTAATAACTTCTGGTTTGAGGAATTGACTGAAAGGAAGGCATTATATGTTCTATATTTATATTATTTTTTGACTTTGCAATGGCAGTGATTATGCTTTTATTTGGAATATGGTTTTATAGGTCAAAAGGACAAGCATCCAAATTCTTGTCTGGTTATAATATGAAAGCAGCAGAAGAACGAAAAAAAATATGATGAAAATGCTATGTGTAAGGCATATGGGAAGAGAATGATGTTTATGTCAATTCCTTTTATTGCTGGAATGATTATAGATATTTGGCATATAGGAATCGGTTGTTTAATTGCATGGGTGATATGGTTTGTTATGTTTATTCTGATTACAAAAATAACCGTTCAGTTTGCAGGCTGGGGCGGTTATTTTTGTGGTTTATGATTATCTTTGCCTAATGTATATCCGATACTAAAGCAGGTTAAGCCGAAGCTCACTACTGCTATGAAGTCAGTGTCAAGTGTCAATATCTGGTACTGACCGGAAAATTGACGGAGCATCTGAATCAGGTCGATAAAGAAGCAAGAGAAAAAGTCGAGATATTGGTGGAGCAGATGGCTGAACGGTGGGGCGTGACAGAAGAATTGAAGAGGCAGGATCAGATGGAATGGGTGAGGAGGATGAATAATATTAAAACAAATGCTGAAGAAGTAGCATTGAAAGAAATAATATACTTGTAATGCAAAAGGAATCTCTGTTCAAATATTTATTGATAATTAATATTTGAATGGAGATTTTTCATGGACAAATAAACAATGTGGAAGTATAATGAGCAAAAAAAGAAGGGAGCGATTGTTATAAGAGAAACACCAGAAAGATTCAAATTAGAAAGATACAACAATATGGTCTTTTCTGAAAGGGGAAATTGGGCTACACATTCAGGAAAATACAGAGGGAACTGGTCTCCGTATATTCCTAGAAATATCATTTTGAGGTACTCAAAGAAAAAAGACTGGATACTAGATCAATTCTTGGGCAGTGGTACAACGTTGATTGAAGCAAAGTTATTGGGAAGAAATGCAATTGGCGTTGATATAAATTCTGAAGCTGTCAAATTATCTAACACAAATCTAAATTTTACTTGTCAAGAAAAATCAAAATATTCACCAAACAAGGAAACGCAAACAATTTATCATTTATAAAAGATGAAAGTATAGATCTTATCTGTACTCACCCACCATATGCAGATATTATACGGTATAGTAAAGAAAGCCCAGGAGATATTTCTCATTTAAAATATGAGGATTTTTGCAGGAACTGGAACAGGTTGCAAAAGAATCATATATAGGGTACTAAAAAAGCAAAGGAATATGTGCATTTATGATTGGAGATATACGGAAGAAAGGCTATGTGCTACCACTGGGTATGAATTCTATGCAAAAATTTGTTGATGCAGGATTTAAACTTAAAGAAATTATTATAAAAGAACAGCATAATTGTCGTTCTACTGACTAAATTCCAGCTGTGGATTATCTCAGTAACTATGCGGGATTAGATTCTGTAATGCACCTTAACAATTCTATTTTTTTGTCTTATAATAAACCTGTAAGCACTCATGATTTATGTTTTTATGCATACTAACCGGGCATCTGAAAATAGTGTACGAGACTAAATTCCACATGCCTTATGTGCAAGACTAAATTCTGGTGCAGTGAAATCTGCCTGTGCTTTACTATTTTATTTTATAAGTTTTGGACTAAGCATAACATCATCAGGTGCGATTGCCTTTAATCCTAATGCTTTGTGCAGTTTGTTGTCCAAGAGTAAAAGAGAGAGTTCATATGGGCTATGTCCATTAAGACTGTCTCTTTTTTCGTTGTTTATGTGATTCATCATAAGTCTGACTTTCTCGTCATTTAAATCAGCGAATGAACTCCCTTTCGGACGGATGTAGCGGATATACTCGTGGTTCTTTTCGCAGGCACCTTTTTGCCAAAGGCTGTATGGATCACAGTAAAAGACCGTCGTGCTTTTACTTCCGTCACAGAATTCCTCCATCTCTTCACGGGCTGAGAATTCTGAACCTCCATCCGTGAGGATCACCGGAAAAAGCTTTTTTGAATGCATCCTGTCCTAACACTGTTTCAAGCCATACAAAGACCTCTAACACGCATTCCTGGTCTTGATATTCCAACAGGAACATAAGCATAAGATTGCAGTTGCGGAATGTAAAGGTCAAGAGGGCGCAGCTTTCGCCTTTCATTCCTTCCACGCAGTCCATTTCCACAACATTTATATCTGGATGATCTTTCATATAATTCTGGAAATTTTCGTAGTTATGACCTTGACGATAAGAACGATCTTTTGCACTGGTCTGTGTAGGTTTCTTTTGCGTTTCTTATAACGTACAGAACGGATCAACGATGTCATACGCTTTGTGGGGGAACTGATATTCCAGATGTCCTACTACGGCATTCTGGTGGCGCAGCGCATCTTCATGGCCATCATGATGATTTTCTGTCCCATCATGTTCGCCCTGTCCCTGGCACCGCCCTGGAACTCGGCCTGGAGCCAGTGGATGTCGAAGTTCCTTTCCCTCTCGTTGTGGGGCTTCGTCACCTATATGTGCATCTACTACATCGACTTCATCCTGCTTTATAACTTGCAGCAGGATTTGATTGCCTACAACCATCTGCTTCACGGTTCGGTAAACTCCTGGGAACAGATTGGTGCACTGGGACTGCAGGGTATCGGTTCCAACTGTATGTATGCCATGGGGATGCTGGTGGGTGCCTATATCATCCGCTTTGTGCCCGAAGTGGCTTCCTGGCTGATTCCGGGCGGTGTCAGCTCCGGTGCAGGTTCAGCAGCCGGCAGTACCGTGATGGGCATGACAGCGATGGCAGGAGGTATGGCAGGAAGTGTGGTCGGCTCTGCAGCCAGCGGTGCCGCTTCTCTGGTCAGACCGGGCAAATCCAAGAACAGCAACAACAAGAAGTAATCACTCAAACCATTCCCTATGCTTATAGAATCCTTAGCACAGAAAACGAAACTCGCCCTGATGACGGTGCTGGCCACGATAGGTGGCTGCACCCTCATCTGCGGGTTCACCGTCTGGTGCTGCATCTCGCTCGTGACGAAAGAACGGGAGCAGATTTACATACTGGACGGTGACATTCCCTTCCTGGCACAGCGTGCCCAGCTGGAAGCGAACTTCACGATGGAAGCCAAGGCACATATCCAGCTCTTCCATCAGTATTTCTTCAACCTGCCGCCCGACAACGACTACATCAAGTGGACGGTCGGCAAGGCAATGTACATGGCAGACGGTACGGCCCTCAAACAGAAGCAGGCATTGGATGAGAACGGATTCTACTCCGACATCATCTCCTCTTCAGCGGTGTGTACCATCATGTGTGACTCCATTCAGTTCGACGAACATGAACGGAAATTTACCTACTACGGAACGCAGCTCATCAAGCGCCGAACCCGGGACCTGAAACGCTCCATGGTCACTACAGGCTACATCGAATCAGTTCCCCGTACCCGGAACAATCCGCACGGTCTGATGATTACGAATTGGAGGACGCTGGAAAACAAAGATTTAGATTACTAACCTATAGAGAATAAGTATCCCATGAAATCATTCAGAAAGACACTTCAGGAAAGCAGGCTCAAGACGCATCACCTGATACGCTCCTGGCTGCAACCCAAGTTGGGAGCCGTCGGCACTAAGTACCGCCTGGCAGGACGCATCCGTCTGGCCAACATCTGGGCAAGGAAGCATCCCAAACGCACCTTTGCCTATGTCACTGGTTCGCTGTTTTTCCTGCTGGCAAGTACCGTTTTAATAGATGGTGTCAGACAGCAAAATAATCGTGAGCCGGATGTCAGCAACATTGCCCAGTTGGAACCCATCTTTTCCGGATTCCGTACCATTCAGGCAAACAAGAGCGTACACCGTTCCACGCTAACAAAGTTGACCCATGAAGGGCAGTTGCTTAGGGAGGAACTGGACTCGCTCATTGCGATACCACATAAAAGCCATCAGGACTCCATCCACATCGTACAAAGTTACAACCGGCTGGAATCCATCGTTAAATCACTTCAAAACAATGACCATCCATGATCAGAAAAATCAATTTCAAACAGCCCAAGTACATCTTCCCGTTGGTGGTGTTCATTCCCCTGTGTGCCCTGGTGTATTTCGTGATGCAGACGTTTGGGGGCAGCGAGGATGCCCAACAGACGGTTGCCACCGACCGTATCAATACGGAACTGCCGCAAGCCAATGCGGAGGAAGCCGGAGACAAGATGTATGAGATGTCGCGCCGTTTCGGGGACGAAGATGCCTTTACCGCCGTCGGTGCCATCGGAGAAGAACAGAAGAAAGCCGAAGAACTGGAGCACGGCTACAGCGAAGACGAACTCAACAAGCTGGATGCTGCGGAAGCGGAACGCATCCGTCAGCAGCAGGAAATGGAGGAACTGGAGAGGTCGTTGGCCGAGTCCAAAAGACATATCAACTCCTTTGCCTACGGGAATAATGCTACCGGTAGTACAGGAAATTCCCGTACAGGTCAAAGAGGCATTTCTTCTGGTACAACAGAAGGCTATACCTCACAGGATGACTTCGCTAAAGACCTGGAGGAAATCCAACGCAGGAGTTACGAACGTCAGAAGGCCATTGAAAGCGGATTAGGTATCGGTCGCTTTGACCGGGATGAACTGACTCAGAAACAAAGAGCAGACTCCATCGCCAAGGTCCGTCAGGCTGAAAAAGAACGCAACCGCCCCAAACTTGTCATTAAGTCCGGTGATACCAATGCGGAGAAGTTCCATACAGTGACTTCTCCTGATGATGTAGCTGAAGTCAAGCTCATTCGGGCGATGATTGACCAGACCACCAAGGCAAAGGAAGGAACCAGACTTCGATTCAAGTTGCTGGACGATATAACCGTTAGCAATACCAAGTTGAAGAAAGGCACCTACCTGTATGGGACAGTGACAGGCTTCGGACAGCAGCGTGTGAAGGCTACCATTACCAGCATTCTGGTCGGTGATAAGTTCATCAACGTGAAACTTTCAGTGTTCGATAATGACGGCATGGAAGGGTTCTATGTACCGGAATCTTCCTTCCGTGAGTTCGTGAAGGATGCCAGCTCCAGTGCCGTGCAGCAGAACATCAACTTCCAGTCAGAAGATGGCTACGGTTCCGGTATTTCAGGTGAAGCCTTGGTACTGCAGGCCTTGCAAAACGTCTATAACTCAGCTTCTTCAGCTATTTCATCCAATATCCGTAAGAACAAGGCGAAAATCAAGTACAACACGATTGTTTACCTGATTAACTCGGAGGAAGCAAGGTAAAAGGTCAAGAATAAAAATAGGTAAACTATCTTACTAATCACAAAATAAGTAAGGTTACAAGTAATAGAGTAAGCAAGTTTATAAGTAACGGAATCAACAAATAATCAAATCAGTAAATCATAAAAATTACCTAATATGAAAGCGAAATTATTTTTACTTTTCTTCGGCCTTCTCGGTATGGTCGTACAGGCTGCTGCCAAGGAGAAGATCTACGTGAACAGTGAGATCACCACCCACATCGTCATGCCCGAAAACATCAAATTGGTGGACATCTCTACGACCAAGATTATGGGCAACCAGTGCGCCGACAACATGGTGCGCATCAAGCCTTATCTGGAGTCAGACTCCATTAAAACCTCCTTTGACGAGAATGAATTGTTGGGCACTATCACCCTGATTGGAGAGCGGCATATCGCTCAGTATGACGTGGTTTATACCCATTATCCCAGCATGGCAGCCTCCATCTTTGAAGTGGCCTACAGCGATACCCAGTCCTATATCAACCCCGAGGTGTCGATGCCCAAGGCCGAAATGGTCCGCTATGCGTGGGCGGTGTATGGCAGCAAACGCAAGTACAACCAGGTGGTGTCTAACGCCCATGGCATGAAGGCCATCGTCAATAACATCTATACCATCGGCGACTACTTCTTTATTGATTATTCGTTACAAAACAAGACGAAGATAGCCTACGACATTGAGGAGCTTCGCGTGAAGCTGACGGACAAGAAAGAAACGAAAGCCACCAACTCGCAGACCATTGAACTGACACCGGTTTATTCGTTGAATCCGGTCAAGAAGTTCAAGAAGAATTACCGCAATGTGCTGGTGATTGAGAAGCTGACCTTCCCGGATGAAAAGGTGCTCCGTCTGGAAATCTCAGAGAACCAAATCAGTGGCCGTGTCATTACGCTCACCATTGAATACGAAGACATCCTCAATGCCGATGGCTTTGATTCGGACATTCTGAAGAACTCTTCATGCTATCCTTACTATTACATTTACCGTTAAAACCTACCCGATATGAAGAAGATTTTAATGATCATCTGTTGTGCGTTTGCCGTGCTTTCGGCATCCGCACAGGACAAGAAACTCACGCTGAATGCCGGTTTCCTGTTCCCGAATACCTTGAATGCGATGATAGGTTACGAGCATCCGTTGAGCTATGGCAATGCCGTGGAAATCTACGGCGAAGTGGGGAACCATTGGCAGAAACCCACCTGCTGCCGGTTCTGGAAGGGTTACTATTGGGATGGCGGATTGGTCTATAAGCAGCGACTGGCACGTTACAAGAACGGCATGTTGCGCTTTCGTTTCGGTCCTCAGTTCGGAGCCACTCAGAAGAAGTTCTTCCTCGGTGTGGAAGCCGGCTTTGAATACAGCTATGTCTTTCAGAACGGCTGGGAGTTTTCGCTGATCCAGAAGAACAACGTCAACTTCCTGCATGGAGATACTTTCCGCAACGGACTCTTACTGGGTGTAAAGATTCCGTTCTGATTATCGTTTAACGTGTATTTTAAATGCAATAACAATGGCATTCGAAGAAACCCGGGAACAGCAACAGATGTACAACTACTTCCGCAGTTGCATCTATATTTTTCTCATCATCGAGATTGTGATAAATCTTCCCATTACGGCGGATAACCGTGTCACACAGTTTATACTGGATATTCTGGCCCGATTCAAGGTGTTCAATTCCGTGTCGGGCTGCAAGGTGGCAGAGCTGATCTGTATCTGTGTAGTCTGTATCGGAACCAAGGCAAAGAAGGCGCTGAAGTTCAACGTCAAGACAATGGTCATCTATCCGGTGCTGGCGGGATTGACATTGGTCGGCATGTGCTTTATCTTTCACGGCATGAATATCGGCATGAGCTGGTTCGGCTTCCCAGCCAACCGCATTCTTTACGCGCTCTGCTCGGTCGTAGGTACCATGCTGGTGCATCAGGGACTGGACGGCATTGCCAAGTATTACAACTACAAGGTGGGTGAAGACCGTTTCAACTTCGAGAACGAATCGTTCCAGCAGTCGGAGGATTTGGTAGCCAATGACTATTCCGTGAACATTCCGATGATTTACTACTGGAAGCAGAAGATGCACAAGGGCTGGATTAACATTATCAATCCTTTCCGTGGGACGATTGTGCTGGGTACGCCGGGTTCAGGTAAGTCCTTCGGCATTATCGATCCCTTCATCCGTCAGCACGCTGCCAAGGGATTTGCTATCATGTGCTACGATTTTAAGTTCCCTACATTGGCCAAGACACTTTTCTATCAGTATTGCAAGAACCGTAAGGCTGGTAAACTGCCACAAAACTGTGGCTTTCGCATTATCAACTTTACGGACGTGGAGTATTCGGACCGCATCAATCCGATTCAGCGCAAGTACATTCCAGATTTGGCGGCAGCATCGGAAACTGCAGCTACCTTGCTGGCTTCCCTGAACAAGGGAGGCGGTGAAAAGAAAGGCGGTTCGGAAGCCTTCTTTACCAACTCGGCAGAGAACTTTCTGGCAGCCATCATCTATTTCTTTGTGAACTTCCATCCGGTAGGCTTCAAGAACGGCAAGAAGCTGAAACGCTACGTTTCTCTGGCAGAAGACTCCGAAGTAGTCATACCCGAGGGAAATAAACTGGAACTGGTGATACGGAACTGGGACGATTACCATGCACTCGATGCAAAGGGAAACATCATCCTGGACTTTGTGGACAAAGACGGAAACGACGTGTCAACGGATGAAGACCGGATGTTTGTGGATTTAAACGGCTTCTCGTATTTGGACCGGACGGGCAAACAAGTTCACATAGAACGCTGCTGGTACGAAGATGATAAAGGCAAGGAAGTAGAGCCGGACACCATCACCGGGGAGTATTCGGACATGCCGCATGTGCTTTCCTTCTTAGGCAGGTCCTACGACCAGGTGTTCAACATCCTCATGCAGGACGACAAGATTGCTTCCCTTATGGCTCCGTTCAAGAGTGCCTACGAGAACAAGGCAAACGACCAGTTGGAAGGTATGGTGGGTACCCTTCGTGTCAATGCCGCCCGATTGGTATCTCCCGAGGCCTACTGGGTGTTTACGGGGGATGATTTCGATTTGAAGATTTCTGATAAAGCAAATCCGAGCTATCTGGTGATTGCCAACGACCCGGAGAAGGAACAGGTCATCGGTTCATTGAATGCACTGGTGTTGAACCGACTCATTACCCGTGTAAACTCCAAGGGAAACATCCCGGTGAGCATCATCGTGGATGAGTTGCCTACACTCTACTTCCACAAGATAGACCGCTTGATTGGTACGGCTCGCTCCAACAAGGTGGCGGTGACCCTGGGATTTCAGGAGCTGCCACAGTTGGAGGCTGACTACGGCAAGGTGGGCATGCAGAAAATTATCACGACCTGCGGTAACATCTTCATGGGTGCTGCCCGTAACAAGGAAACACTGGAATGGGCGCAGAATGATGTGTTCGGCAAGGCGAAGCAGACTTCCCGGTCCATTTCCATCAATGACAACAAGGTATCGACCACCATCTCCGAGAAGATGGACTACCTGGTGCCTGCTGCCAAGATTGCGGACATGGCGACCGGTTGGCTGGCGGGTCAGGCTGCCCGTGACTTCACGGCTACGGACGACAGCATGCTGAACCACTTCGACATCGAGCAATCGGAGGAGTTCAAGACCACGAAGTACTTCTGCAAGACGCACTTCGACATGAAGAAGATTAAGGACGAAGAGGACCACTATGTACCGCTGCCGAAAATCTATGAGTTCAAGAACGACCGGGTTTCGGCAAAGCGGTGAACGGAACCAGCCCGTTTCCAGTATGGCTTGTGCCAGCACTATCTTCGGATGCCGGATGCCATTGCGGATGATTTCCTGATAGAGATTGGGAATAGTGAGCGCAGGAAGTTCTTTTCGTTCAGAAACCTCAGTTTTTTCAGTTTCCTTATCAGACGCTTTTTCGTGGGACACCCTTGCGTAAACTTTTCGGGCATATAGCTCCGAAAGCAGTTTTACAGGCACCTCTGGGGCAAGGGAGTCCTTTTCTGCCTTTTTGCAAGACTCATAAGCGCCCAAACTCCTCTGTAGGGTATCAGGAGCCACTTTTTGTTGCTTTTCAGGACGGATTTCCGTCTCTTTGGTAATCGTATAGAACTGTGCCGATGCTGAAGCGGAACCAAGAATCAGCAGCACGGCGGTCAGAATGATGTTGTGCATTTCTTTTCAATGATAGGGTTGACAATACTTTTGCGGGTGTTCAAGGCGGTTCCGACCGCAAATATATCGTTTTACTTAAACAATACGAAAATGCACAACATCAATCATTCTGAAAGGCTGCCCTATGAGAAGTTGGCGGCATTGGGCATTGACCGGGAGAAGGCCGACAGCCTCCCTCAGGAAGTGAGGGAGAAACTGGCATCCGGAGAGGTCACCCCACTCATGCAGGTGTCCATCAGTGCCCGGAACGGAGACATCATCACGCTTCCCCTCAAACTTCAACTGACCACCGACCAGCAAGGTAATCCGGCGCTTATGGCTTATCCCGTCCGTGCCGTACTGGAAAAGGAACGCAATCAGGTGTTGCACCTCACGGAACAGGAAGCAGAAAGGCTCAACAAGGGAGAGGTCATCCAGAAAGCCGTGGAAGTCAACGGCGAGAAGACCCAACAGTATCTGCAACTCGATCCCGAAACCAAATCCGTTATCCATCGCCGTGTGACGGAAGTTCAACTGGAGCAGAAACTCAAGGACATGGAGAAGGTTAACGACATCGAACTGGGCATGCAGCAGAAGCAGCAGGTACGCGAGGGAAAACCCATTGAGCTGAATGTAGGCGGCGAGAAAGTGTCGGTCGGTGTGGATTTGAAAGAGCCCCAGGGCTTCAAGGTCATTCAGGGCGACATGAAAGAGTGGGTACGACAGCAGAAGCTCCGCTATGACGAGCAGCATCCCGAGTTCCTGGGACTGGTGATGACGGACAAGAACCGCTGGGAATACCAGCAGGTGGTGGACAAGCAGTCGCAGGAAAGGGCTTTGAAACTCCATGCTCCGAAAGCTGAACAATCCAAAGGTCTCAAACTCTAAATCCTTTTCCCTATGGTCAAGAAGAATGCAGAGAAGGATGTCGGCTTTGTCCGGCAGTTCAACGAATTGAAGAAGAAACATCCCGATGCGGTGCTGCTTTTCCGTAAAGGAGATTTCTATGAAATGTACAAGGAAGATGCGCTCAAGGCATCGGTAATATTGGCGCTGAAGGTATCAGACAAGATTCTTCCTTTAGAGAAAGACCCCATCAAACTCCTGACCTTTCCCCGTCATGAACTGGACAAGCATCTGCCCAAGCTGATTCGCTCCGGTCAACGGGTCGCCATCTGCGAGGCGATAGACCGGCCGGAACTGATGAAGAAGCCCAGGAAAAGACCGGGGAAGATTTGAAAAGCCAGGATAAAGTGAAAAAAGAAAACAACCTCAATCAGGAAACTATGGCGAAAAAGAAGAAAGAACAGGCTGTGCAGGAAGAGCCTACCCAAACAGTCAAGACGGCTGCAGAGGAGAAACCTGCCAAGGAAAAGAAGACGGAAGCCAAAGCCGAAGTCAAGAGTGAACAACAGGTCGAGCAGAAAGCGGAAGCCAAGCAGGAACGCAAGCCACGTGAACCGCAGATGATTACCGCCAACGGCGAGAAAGTCAGCCACGGCCATGCGTTCCAGAGCACCACCAATCCGGCAGACTGGTACTTTACCGCCAAGATGGACGGCGTACAGCTGAAGCCGCAGAAGATGGATGCAGCGGATTTGGCCGCATACCAGAAGAAGGAAATGACGGTGCCGCAGCTGATGGAGAAGTATTATCCCACTAAGCTCATGCCGAAGGTATCGGAAGAAGCGTACCAAATGCCGAAGCAGTTGTCCGGTCCGGATGGAGCCATTACCATCGACAAGTTCAATGTCTATAAGGAAAAGGACGAGCAGCGGCCGGATTACGGCAAGTATAAGTTCTACGTGCAGATGGGCGACACCAAGATGTCGGCAGTGGCTTCCCGTGAGGACTTGAATGCCTACTTCGACCGGGTGGTCAGTCCCACACAACTTGTGGAGAAGAACTTCGGGGAACGACTGCACCTGCAGTCAGCCTACGAGAAGTACCAGCTTCCCGAAGGAGTGGACCCCAAAGGAGTCCGTGTGGCCAAGGACCACTCCGACAACAAATGGAAGGTGTCGATGGACCTGGGTGATAAGGGCAAGACCAGCAAGCATGAACTCTCCTTCGATGACGGCTATTCGCTTTTCAAGGCAAAGACCGCTACCCGGGAACAGATTGCAGCCAAGTACCTCAATACGGAAATTTCCGGGATGCTTTCAGCTGTGACCAACAAACTGGAGAAGTCGGCTTCCATGAAAATGTAACAAAATCAAGAGAACAATCAATCAAACTGAAATTCTAAAAGTAAACGAATATGACAGCTAAAAAGACACACGAGGAGTTGGTGGAACTCCTTCAGGCAGGCAAAATCGGTTTCCTCCGCTTTGTGATGGATGGTGATAATGCAGAGGACTATCTGGAGTGGTGCCAGACCCACGGCACGGATCCTTCGGATGAATCCGCAGAGTTTTATGTCGAACAGACGGACATTGACCAGATGGACCGTCAGGTAATGGATGACGAAAGCTATGGCGTATGGAACTAACACATCCGGCAATGCCGGGCAGGTAGCCATCGACCGCTTTGCCGAAATGATGATTGCCCGTATGGAACAGATGAAGGCTTCCGACTGGAAGAAAGGCTGGATTGGCGGTGCATCCGGATTTGCAGGTCTCCCGCAGAACGTGGGAGGCCGCAACTACTCGGGTTCCAATTCCTTCTTCCTCCAGCTGCAGACCGCTGCCCAGGGCTACCGGCTGCCGGTGTACCTCACCTTCAAGCAGGCACACAACCTCAAGGCCCATGTACTGAAAGGTGAAAAAGCCTTCCCCGTGGTCTATTGGGACGTGCTGGTCAAGGACAAGAACGGCCATAAAGTCAGTTCGGAGGAGTATAAGGCCATGAGTAAGGAGGAGAAGAAAGGCATGGATGTCATTCCCTTCTTCAAGGCTTTCCCCGTGTACAACATAGACCAGACCAACCTGGCAGAGGTGCAGCCCGAACGGGTGCAGAAACTCATGGAGAAGTTCAAGGTGCCCGAGCTCCGGGATAAGGAAGGCATGTATGTCCATGCCGCCCTCGACCGGATGATTGAGACGCAAGGCTGGCTCTGCCCCATACAGGCAGACAAACGGGTGGACGGAGCTTTCTATTCACCGGCTAAAGACATCGTGGTGCTGCCCATGAAGGAGCAGTTCAACATCGGCAATACCCCAGAGGAAATCTACCGTGGCGGCATGGAGTTCTATTCCACCATGCTGCATGAGATGTCACACTCCACCATGACCCCTGAACGGCTCAACCGCGAGATGGGCGGACGCTTTGGAGACCCGAAATACGCAAAAGAAGAATTGGTGGCGGAACTGACGGCTGCCATGATCAGCCACTCGATGGGTTTTGACTCGAAAGTGACGGACAACTCCGCAGCCTATCTGGATTCCTGGATTGGGGTGCTGAAGCAGGAACCGAAGTTCATCGTTTCCGTCATGGCGGACGTGAACAAGGCTTCGGATCTGATTCTGGACCAGGTGGACAAACAGCGGCTGGCACTGAACGAGCAGCCCTACCTGACGAAGAACGACCCGTTTGCCCCGTTGGGCGAAGGCGAAGAGGTGCCGTTCAAGAATGCAGCCATTGTGAAGACACGCAACGGGGATTATGCCATCCGTGCTTCGTATGATGGTGTGGAGTTAGGCTTGAAGAAGGTATCGAAAGATACGGCCAAGACCTACTTCCAGCTGACGGACTACAAGGACAAGGCAGCTTTCCTGAACATGACGGCGCACAAGACTTTCGAGCCGGAAGTGGCCAACCTCAAACGCACGCAGGCCGTGGGTGCCAAGTTAAGCATCTGATACCATGTAGAATCTTTAAATCCATGAACCATGACTGATTACAAGGTAAACTTCAAGGACCTCAAAGCCAAGGTAGGCATCGACGATGTAGCCTATGCGCTTGGGTACCGTCTGGACCGAAAGGCCGGTGTGGGCCGCTACATGGAGCTGGTGTTGGGTGATGGCAAGGAAAAGCGGGATGCGCTCGTAATCTGCCACCCCCAGGACAAGGCTTCCCAGCGGTTCTTCCGCCGCGACGGTTCCAAGGGGGATGTGGTCACACTCATCCGGGAGAACCTGAATGCCTTCAACGTATCGGGCAAGGATGAATGGCAGAAGATAGCCAAGGTGCTGTCCCGCTTTGCCAACATGCCCGAACCTGAATACCGCGAGGACCGGGAGTATGTGCAGTCAGTCAGGTATCATGCCACCTTCGACAGCTCCAGGTATGAGGTGAAGCCGATAAATCCCGATAAGGTTCCGGCCATCTTCCAACAAAGGGGATTGTCTGATGAAACGGTACGCACCTTTGCTCCGTTCATCCGGCTCATCCGCGACAGGAAGAACGAGAACTTTGACGGCTACAACATCGGCTTCCCTTATATCAACGGAGAGAACGACAAGGTCCGGGGCTACGAAATGCGAGGGTACGGCGGTTACAAATCCAAGGCTGCCGGAAGTGATTCCAGTTCTTCCGCATGGATGGCCGACTTGTCAGGAGGCTATCCGAATGTCGTGAAGAGTGTCTTCTTCTGTGAGTCGGCTTTCGATGCCATGGCATTCTACCAATGGAACCGGAAGCAGCTGACCAATGAAATAGCTCTGGTATCACTGGGCGGTACGTTCTCTGACGGACAAATCCGGCAGGTGCTGAACCGCTTTCCCGGAGCCCGTCCGTTTGACTGTTTCGACAATGACCTGCCCGGTCGTATCTATGGCTTGCGCATGATGGCGCTGGTAGAGAACATCCCCTTGAAAATCAACCGAACCCGTGACAGTCTGGAAGTGGAAGCGAACGGACGTTCCTTCCGGTTTGATCCGGAGCGACCCTTTCAGGTGCAGGTCAAGGAACACCTGTCGGTCAGATACGATATGGGACAATGGCTTCCCCCGAAGGCTTTCAAGGACTGGAACGACTGTCTGCTCAACAAACCGATGGAGGTGCGGCTGCATCCGACTAAACAGGACCAAATCAATAACCTGGCCGAACGCAGAAATGCAGGCCCTAAATTATAAACGTATGAACATAAGACGATGGAAACGCTCCTTGTTAATCGCTGCTGTAGGCTTATTGATAGGTAAGACTCCGCTCTTTGCCCAACAGACCGACCCGGCGCTGACTTCTGCCGTACTGGGTCAGACCGCAGCCTTGAAGAAGATTCACAAGGACCGCAAGAAGACGCAGGAGAAAATCATTGCAGCGGAAGTGGCAGTAACCGCTTCGCTGGAACGGATTCACCAGGTGGAAGATAAGATGCTGGACTACCTTTCGAATGCGCAGGGCGCCATGCAGAACCTCTACCAGATTAAGCGGGCTGGGGAACTGGTGGCCAAGGAAATCCCGCAGAACTGCAGCCTGCTCCTCAAATCGGTGGGCGGCAATCTGAAAGGAACCGTCATTGCGGCCATGGTATCGGATGAACTGACGGATGCTGCCACACAGATGACGGCACTCTTTCCCTTCATGAAGCAGCTGGTAACTTCGGGCAAGTATGACGTGACAGGAGATGATGGCAAGAACGAGAAGCACAAGGTGAACCTGCTGAACGCTTCGGAACGCTACTACATCGCCAATGAGGTGGTAAGCCGTTTGGAAGCCATCAACACCAACCTGTTTATCCTGGCCTGGCAGGTACGCACGCTCTCATGGAACGACCTCTGGTTCTCGCTCGATCCCGAAGGATGGGCCAACGTGATGTCCGGCAAGAACATCATCGGCGGTATCATCTCGGACTGGAACCAGGGCTACAGCCTGAAATGGTAAATAGGTAAACAAGTAAATAAACTTACTAATCACAAAGTAATCAAGTAAGGAAATAAGAAAGTAATCAAAGCAATAAGTAACAGAATCATATGGTAAACAAATCATCCAAAAACAAAAGCGTATGGAAAAGAAAATAATCGGTCGCTGTCCCTTGTGTGGCGGCAACGTGGTAAAGACCTGCAAGGGCTACCGCTGTGAGAATAACATTGCCGAACAGCCTACCTGTGTGCTGAATATCAACGGCATTATCGGCAACCGCAAGATGAGTGACGAGGAAATCGCTGAACTGTTGGAGCACCGCTTCATCCTGTTGGACGGCTTTGCTTCCAAGGAGGGAAAGGCATTTCCTTCCGTGCTGGAACTGGCCGACAACGGTGCCATCAACATGCAGTCCGTCATCGGCAAATGCCCGCATTGTGGCGGCGATATTCGGGTGGGTACACGCGCTTTCAACTGCTCCAATTACAGCAACCAGCAGGCGCCGTGCAACTTCGCCATCTGGCGCAACATCGGTGGGCACCAGCTGAGTCTGACGGAAGCCAAGGAAATCTGTGAAAAAGAAATCACCTCCAACGAACTGGAGATGTACCGCGACGACGGCACCATCTACCGCAAGCGTCTCGGTCTTTCTCCCGATAAACTCCAAATTGTGAAGATATGAAACCGGGAATGAAAATGATTATCATGCTGGTAACCGCTGTCTGCTTCTGGGGCGGACTGTTTTACTTCGCCAGCTGTTCCGACCATCCCGAGAAACGGGCGGTGGAAATCGCAGAGAGAGCCTTGAAAGCAACCGTCGATAATCCGGAGTCCATCCAAATCAAAGGGCATCAGCAAGGCAGATTGGCATCATCACGTCCCCGGCGGATTTTCCGATACAAAGGTACGGAGGGCGGTACAACGGCAAACGCCACTCTGCTTGTCTGCACGGAAAGCGTCCGGCAGCCTTCCGCAATTTGTGCCAAATTGGGTATTCCAACCGCTTTCCGCTTGCCACGTTTGCCTCCTGTCCCTCATGCCCTCCGTGGAAAGGTATCGTAAAAATCTCCCGGAAGCGAGAAACTGCAAGGCTTCAAACAAAAGGGAAAATAAAAACAATTTATTTACGCTTAAAGAGAGGAACATATGAAAGGAACAGAACAATTCAAGCAAACTATCAAGAACTATCTTGATAACCGGGCTGCGGAGGATAAACTCTTCCGTGCCAAGTACGAAACCACCACTCGCACCATTGACGATGTGGCAACATACATCTTCAACGAGGTACAGAAATCCGGCTGTTGTGGCTTTGCCGACGAGGAAATCTTTTCCATGGCGGTTCACGTCATAGACGAGCCAACCTTAGAGATTGGCAAACCGTTGAATGGTTCGGTTGTGGTCAACCACCACATAGAGTTGACAGACGAGGAAAAGGCGGAGCAGAAAGCCATCGCCCTCAAACGCTATCAGGACGAGGAACTGCGCAAGTTGCAGGCACGGAACTCCAAGCCGAAAGCGGTCAAACCGAAAGAGAACAAGCAACCCGAATTATCACTTTTTGATTTCTAAGCCATGAAACCGAGAACGAAGTTTGAAAAAGCGGTGGCAGCCTCCAACGAGAGGCTGACCGCCATTAGCTCCAAAGTAATAGTATGGGCAGTAAAGAAGGTAGTACCACATATAGCGTTCCGCACATCGGGGCATAAATGTACCTGTGGCGATTGTGGAATGAAGTTTGACTATAAGGGAAAAGGCAAGTCTGTCCGTTGTCCTCATTGCGGAAGCCGCTTGCAGGTGAATGACACCTTGAAACGCAAGATGACGGATACGACCTATTTCTCTTCCCTTGAAGTGGTGGACGGCTTGCAGGTGCAGCGTGTATTTCTATTGAAAATCGCTTATAGAAAGGGGGAAGCCATGAGAATGAATTATTGGGAGGTGTGCCGTATGTGGCTCAATTCCGAGGGCAAGTTGGCTGTAACGGCAAGGGCAAGAACATTGGGGCATTATATGGATAGTTTTAATTGGAGTTCACAAATAGACTTGAAACGGCTATATGATGTGTATTGGGTCATTTCCGATACTTATGCCTATCCTCATTATCGTGTTCTTCCCGAACTGAAACGCAACGGCATGAAAGGCAAACTGCCCGATTGTCATCCGACAAGGCTGATGAACGCACTGCTGACGGACAGCCGGATAGAAACCATGATGAAATCAAGAGATTTGCAAGCCGTGGGGTACTTTGTGCATCACTTGTCGGATTTGGACAAATGTTGGCAATCTTACAAGATAGCAGCCCGAAACCACTATCATCCGTCTGACTATGGGATATGGTGCGACACTATCCGTTTGTTGGAGCAATGCGGAAAGGACATACGCAACACCAAGTATATCTGCCCGCAGAACCTCAAAGCCGAGCACGATTATTGGCTGCACAAGAAAATGCGAGAGGATGAGAAGCGCAGAAATAAAGAGCAGATGCAACGAGCCAAACGGCAGGAAGCGAAATTCTACAAGGAGAAGTCCTGTTACTTCGGTATTACCATTACCGATAACGACCTTGAAATCTCGGTGCTTGATACGTTGGAGGCTTTCCAAGCCGAAGGGAATGCCATGCACCACTGCGTATTTCAATGCGAATACTATGCCAAAAAGGAAAGCCTGATACTATCGGCTCATGACAAGGAGGGCAACCGCATCGAAACGATTGAGTTCTCACTGACGGAGGGCAAGGTGATACAAAGCCGTGGGGTATGCAATAAGAATACAGAACACCATGAACGGATTATTCGTTTGGTCAATGCCAATGCACACCGCATCTTGGCAGCGAAACAGACAGCGTAAACTTCTATATATGTTCCTACTCCGACTTCCGCCGTGAGGCGTGGGTCGGGAGTTTATAAAACAACTTGTTTAGATATGAAATTTTGAGACATATTTATTTTGCTTTAAATATTTGCAAAAAGAGGTGCTGAATATGAGAATATCCAATGCAACTCGCAAAGGCAGAAGATTTGTCTTGATATTTGTTTAATAGTTGTTTGATGTTTGTTTAATGATTGATTAACAATGAGATAAAATCGCTTTTCTTTGAAAATGAATAGGTAAACAAATCGCTTATTCAACAAGTAAAGGAGTATATTTGTCCGCAAGTAAACATTTCAAATAGTAAACTAATAACCCAATTTTATATGAAAAGAAAAATGTATAACAATCGCCATCGGCAATCAGAAAGGTGGAGTAGGAAAACGTCCTCTACTGCCTGTATTGGAGCGGCACTTGCCCTGCAAAGGGAAAACGCGTATTGTTGGTTGACCTTGATGCGCAGCAAAACCTAACATTCACGCTGACGCAGAATGAAGACCCGGAGACAAGCATCTATGATGCGTTGGTAAAGGACAAGCGCTTCCCATTGTTCCCATCCGAGAAATCTGGATTTGGTTCCGGCTTCGCTGGATTTGGCAAGAGCCGAGATAGACATGGCTACCATGATGGCGAGGAGGGCATCCTCAAATCCCATTTGGATGGACAAAAGGAGAAGTACGACTACATCCTTATGGACTGTTCTCCTTCTCTTGGTATCGTAACGACCAATGCGCTTGTTGCAGCGGATAAACTGTATATACCATTGACCGCTGAAGCTCTTCCTTTGAAAGGACTGACCATGCTGGATGATATTGTCAGTGAAGTTAGGCGAAGGTAAATCCCAAGCTGGAATTAGGCGGTGTGTTTTTCACTCGGTTCAATAATCGCAAACTCAATAAGGAGGTTATGAATATGGTGAAGAACCGCTATGGAAACAAGGTTTTTCAGACGAAAATCCGTGAGAATATTGCCATTGCTGAAATGCCGCTATCCGGTCAGACCCTCTTTGAATATGACCCCAAAAGCAATGGTGCTGCTGACTATAAGACGCTCACAGAGGAAATAATCAGTCGGGAAGAAAATAGGTAAACTATGTTACTATATGACTTATCGCAAAGGTTATTCGTAATATAGTAACCAAATCAGTAAATTAGAAACACAACAAATAAACCAATAAATGTATGGCAAAGAAAAAAATTTAACCTTATTGATGGATGGTTTCATAGGCGAAGCCCAAACATCATCAGCCACTCAACAACAATCTATACAGGGGAAGTGTGTGTCGCTCAGGAGGAAATTCAGGATGCTAAATCTCAGAACGACGAATTGAGCCATGTAAAAGGAAACTCCATCTGCGGAAACAGGGACCCCGAGCAGATGAAATCCAGACTAGAAGTCAAGCGCAAAGAAAATGTGGGTCGTCCTAAGAAAGGTGAAGCCGCCAAAAATGCGAAGAAGCCTCAGGAAGTTCGGGCTACCTTTATTGTGGATGCGGATTTACTTCGTAAAGTGAAGTATATTTCCCTTGTTGAAGGTTTGCTTTTAAAGGATGTAATTGCGGAAGCATTAAACGCTTACGTTAATAAATGGGAAGAGGTGAACCGAAAAATCAGGCTACCAAAGGTAAAGTAGGAATATGTAATCTGCAAGTTTTAGACCCTTAAGATAAAAAACTTGCAGATTTAGAAGGTTTCATAGACAATCAGAGTAATATTGATCTTAAATTGGATTAAATTACTCAAAATTAATTTTGTCACAAAATCTTTATCTTAGAGATAAAAATTCAGTTTTCAAAACAGTAAGTAACTCTGTTCTCCCAGATGTTTCTTGAATTATATTGAATAACTCATTGTCCAAATAGGCATATTTTATTTCCCTTTTCATTCTTCCCAATGAAGCTGTCTCTCCTGGTTTTACAAGTCTATCAATATCAGCCAAAGTATGAATGGGGTAAAAATGCCAAAATGGTTCCTTCTTCATATGCCAAAATGGAGTCCAAACAGTAGGTGGCGTAGAATCAACAAACACCTTCCAGTTATATTCAAACGCTGTGCAGATAGTGTTATCAAGCCTTATCCTATTATCTACAATATATCCACACCGAACAAGATCCATCACGCTAATTAACAAGATGGCCTTGTTCGGAAATTTCCGTCCATCTACTATCTTAACATGTAGATTCAAAAAGCATTTTTGTATAAAACTATATTATTCAGCATTTGATAATAGCTCTGTTTGAGCAAGTGATTCCTTATTATTCTTTGGTAACTCCTGAAGAATGTCTACAAATACAAATGGAGAATTGAATAACATCTTCTCATTATCCCACTTGTCTTGAAGGTAAATCAATCCTGTGTTTGCATATGCCTCCATTTCTCGAATAAGCATAGTAATAAAGTTTGATACATTTTCCTCAGAACTATTTTCTAATGACAACCAGTTCCAAGAGAAGTTATCAAACTTCTCTGTACGGTTTAGCAGAGTCATTAAGATGAAATCTCTGATTGGCGTTGGTTTCCAATGTGAGATATCTGCAAACTCTACTTTCTTGTCCTCGTTAGTGAGGGGTGTTTTCTTGCCTAATCTAAGACCTATTATATAAGCATACATAAAGGTTTGATAGAAAGCGCCAAAGGTGGAAAAAATCTCCTTTACCCGTCAAATCTCCTTTTATAGAGATACGCTCCATCAAAGGCTTAAATTTCTCGCTGTATCTAGGCTTTCTTCCAAAGATAGCCTCTTAATTCTTGGTGATTCATATATTACTCAAAATAACATTTGTGTGACGTTACGAGCCCTGTTGTATCTGCTCGATCTTCTATTACGTTGACATAGAATGTTCCAGGTATTTTACCATTCTTCATCTCTTCTAGAATTCTTCTACCAAAAGGAGTTAACAAATCTTTTGCAGTAGGGTCATATAGTTCTTTAATCATGATAATGCTTTTGACTAAAAACTCCTGGGGGCAACTTTGAAGAAATTATTGACAAAGTTTTCACCAAATTCAGAGAAGGGAGCATCTGAGATAAAGGGATAGTCGAATTTTTTTTTCATCTCCGATCTTTGATGAAATGATGGCCATCACAATCGCAAGCTGCTTCATTCTTTTGGAATCCTGTACCTAAACCTGTAATTTCGCCATTCTGTACATCACGGATAGAAACATTTACCACATCGTGATTGCGTTCAAAAGTAATTTACCGCCGGAAGATTGGTTGCCAGTAGTCAAAGCAATATACTTTTCATTAGCTTCTTTTTGCCAAAGCAGTAATTGTACGGTCATAAATGTCATCCTTAGTTTTAACAATAACATCATTTATTTTTTTCATCAAATCCGCAAAATCTTCGTACTTTTGGACTGACATATCCTTCTTGTATGAGGACAATTTTTGATTAATAACGTCCAATGAATTATTCCACGTTGCAACCATACGTTGCTTTTCACTTATTTCTCGTTCTTTAGTTGCTATGGTCGTATTAACGATATCATAGTCTTTGATGATAGCTTTATCGTTAAATGAAGAATTATCTGCGTTTCCGCCAGCATTGTTTAACTCTGTGAAAATCTCTTCGTTTTTCTTCCAATTTTTCAAGATGTTCTTTCTCCTCGTCAAGTTTGTCTTTCAAGGCTTCTATCCTTGATTCTATTAGTGGAATATTGCGTGAATATGAACTGGCAGATTTTTTTGCAATGTTCCATAAAAATGACCGAAATCATTTCGGTTCGTACTAACTTTCTTGGGGCGATCCAGAATAAGTTTGATATGTTCCATGCCTTAGAGTGCTTTTGCGGCGGGTTGACCACACACCTCGCATACTTCATTTTAAGCATACGTTCCAAAGATGAACTATCGGGAGAACCTTCTGGTAACATTATAACCAACGCTCCATCATTGTTCATTTGTGCCAAATCGCCAATATGCTTCTCTCTTCTAGTATCAAAAGTATCAAGCTCATCCTCCAATCCTATTAGAAGCCAAGGATTCTCTTCATCGAAGATTTTTTTTTTGTAATTGAGGTCTCAATCCTCTCGATTGACTTTTTTGATTGTCTATCTGGATTCGAATATTATCCAATTGTGAGCGGATTTCAATTCTTTTGCTTGAATTACTGATAAAAGCATCTAACTCTTCCTTCTTCCTTTTTGCTGCATTAAGCTCGTCCTTTGCATTTTCAATTGCAGTCAGAGTGGATTCAATATTAGCGACAAATTGATTTCGTTTTTCTTTGTCTCTTTTCGTTCCAAATCAAACTTGGAATTCTCAGAATCTTCCATTTGAAACAGACTATATGCTTTTTGAGCCATCTTTTGGAAATATCACAGATGCCTTTCAAAACGGAAATGCCAGCTAACGTATCGATGGTATCAGCTAAAGCTTTTTTGACGATAAATCAACAAGCCTGTCCATTGACTCACCTTGTAACAATGCATAGTTACGTAGAGCAAGAGGTATGAATACTTTGTTGATTATGCTCATCTGCTCGCCTTTGTCAAGAATAGGTGTATCAGCATTATTAACTGTCTCCATGATATCCAATCTTGATTCCTCATGAATTAATTCTCCTTTCTTATGACAGAACAAGGCATACTTCTCCATAGTATACTTAGTGCCACTATTAGTAAAGATGACTCTGAATCCAACCTTGAATTCATAATCTTCAGCCTTTGCTTTGCCGGAAGCCATCTTAAACAGTGACTCATTCGCATCACAAAAAGCCTTAATGTCTGAATCGTACACTTGGTCACGGAGTAACCACATAAAACCATTGTAAAACTTTGACTTACCCATATTATTATCGGCATTGACAATGTTTATACCTGGTTTGAATTTGTACTCGTTGTGTTCGTAACTTCCATAGTAGTTATAAAAATTCTCAAACGCAACAGAATTAATAATTGTTGCCATAATTATAAGTCAAATATCTTCTTTTATGTTTTTAAACAAGGCATCATCAGACGTATGCCGAATTTGCGCATCAATAATACTTTGCACTACTGAAATTTCAGGGTGCTGAGAAGAACTCTCATAATCTTCATGAATCTCTTCACCTGGAGAAACTCCAAGAAGTTCCTTCATTTGCGGAGATTTAAGGATTTCTTTGAAAATTTCTTTACCGTCCATATTTTAAAAAAAATTATTATTGTTCAATCTTTTCTAGTAATTCAGACCATACTATGCCGAAATGATGAGCAAGATCATTAAGAATCTCAAACGCTCCATTATTGGCATGGCAATTCATTGACAGGCTTGCGAAATAAGCTACTCTTTTTAATTCAGACTTAACCATATTCCGCTCCATCTGCCCAAAACTATCTTCTCGGTTAATTGTTGCCGGTATTACCACTATATCATAGATATAACTAAACATCTTATCGGGGTGGTTACGCAGCAAACGACCACGACGCTGTATAAATTCTCGTGGATTGCCAGTGCTCGATGTAAATATGCCACGTTCAGCCCTTGGGATATCCACACCTTCATCTAAACACTTCATAGCAAATAAAATGTCCAGATTGCCATCAGCAAATGATTTCAGCAAAAGCGAACGTTTATCCTTTGAGTCCATGCCTGTAAATGTGTTGCAACGCTTATTGGGATACATCATCTTCGCTTCATTTAACAATCTTTGGATAAATGACATATCATCTTCTTCTGTCAATGTCACCTCATCATCAATGCCCATCTTTTCATATTTGCCTTGTGGGGCATATACGAATGTGTATCTTAGGTCATCTTTTCCAATCTCAGAAATTATTTCACGAAAAACATTTAATTTATCGGAGCACTTGTGAATAATACGCTTTCTATTCATCAAGAGCATTTCAGCTTCTTGTTTGTTCTTGAATTTTCCATTTTCGCTATCCCATAATTGTGCAAGCCTCTTTGATATACGGCTATATAATCTCATTTCACCGTCATTTAAGTATGCTAATTTAGGATAATAATAGTATTTACATAACCTGCCCTCATTAATAGCTTTACTCATAGGAAATGAATACACATACGGATGGCTGTCATTGAAGAATAATGCTATATCCTTACTGCCTTCTTCGTCATAAATCCTCTCAGGAGTGGCAGACAGAGCTATTCTACGCCTAACTTTTAGATTTGCGAAACACTCCTTGACCGACTTTCCTCCTATATTATGTGCTTCATCAGCTATGAGAATCATATTTTCCGAAAGTATGGGTAAAAGATACTGGAAATCTTTGTTTACAAATGAATCATACGTTGAAACTATTGCATAATTTACAGTTTTTCTTTCTTTTGACTTTTTGGGATATATCCATTAACTCTTTCCTCCAAGAAACATTCTGTGATGACACATTTATAGACTTCTTAAAGTTGAACCCTTTTTAGTTTCTTCTTGCCATTGAGCTACCAAGTCTAGCGAAGGCACAAGTATCAGCAAGTTATAAAACTTATCCTCGTTATATTCATGTAACGCACAATTTAACGAGGTAATAGTTTTACCTGTACCGTTGCCATCGCAAATATTCCTTGCTTACCATTTTCTACCCAAGCCTTATATGCCTCTTCTTGATATGGCCTAGCTCCATCTTTGTATTTCAATGGGAAATGAGGAGCATCATTTGAAACCGACTTCATTTGCACATTATATATGGCTAAAAATTCTTTTTCTTTGCGTAGAAGATTTTCCGGGTCTTGATTCGGATACGTTGTCATGATGTTATTGCAGAAATGCTTAGCATTATAAATCTTAACTCCTTCGCACTCACCGTTCCACACCTTGTGAAAATGTTGTTCTAAAGATAAGACCTTTTCTCTGCTGTCATCACCTTTCCAAGAACAGGTACACTCTATGGTTTCAAGGTTGCCTAAGATTGCTGAAGCGGTTAGATTCATTGAGCCAGTAAAATGAATTCTATTACCAACTTCATCTGTAAAAATGCCATATTTTCATGAGAAGTCCGCCATCCGCTAGAACGATAATTTTATATTTACCCTATTGGTTGCAATTAGATAAGCCAAACATTTAAAAAAAATGTTCATCACGTTGATCGAATGTTTTCTTTAGGCTAGTGAAAGATGTTACGAGTTCGTCATCAAACTTTTCATCATAATTACCCTTTAACAGAGCATAATCGTCAATGCTGACGTACTTATTTATGTACAAATTCATACACCCATTGTTTACGATGAATTGTGCCATTCCGAGTGAAAGTACATTGAAACTGGCTGAGCTGAAATAACCCAAGCCCAAATCTAATCTGATGCTATTACCTAGAGCCTGTAAGCAAAAACTCTATTGGTCTATGCAAATCAGACTTGGAATATATATGATGAAAAGTTATATCTGCTAG
>VOFH01003455.1_pt1 | contig 40560 bp, 81 predicted proteins | sample 5384091 | NCBI WGS metagenome assembly VOFH01 (sample SAMN12384727, study PRJNA508395) | human gut metagenome | isolation source: healthy gut G | host: Homo sapiens
TGGCGTAGCTGGATGGTTGCGTATTGCTCTCAGAGGCTGCGCGCCGTGATGCGCTGAACGGCGCCGCCGGTACAGTGATCACTGCCCCGGCACGGGGGTATTTTTGTCTCTTCACAGGAGAGCACGGCCGCGCTTTTTACCCCGGAACAGCTGGCGGAAATGACGCGCCCGTGCAGCTGCAAGAAGCGATTAAAACAGCCGGTACAGGAAAACCCGGAAAACTGTGCAGGAAAATCATTTCAGATTACCGCTGGCGTTTCTTTGCCCTGGTGGATGCAGAGCAGGCGGAAAATTTTCCGAAGGGACGGATGTCACAGTAAGTTTTCCAAAGGTTTTCGCAGGAGAGCGTGCCCGCCAGCATAGTGAGCATACAGCTGGATGAAGAAGCGGGTATTGCCAAAAGTGGAGTTGTTGTGCGACTATATCAACAGCGAAACAGTGGCCCTTGAAAGGGAGCAGGCTGTAATAGCACTCCAGGACATACATGGGCCTGCGCATCCCCACCAGGGCCTGCCATACGGTGAATGGAAAGACATACGTGTATACGAAGCTGGGCAATATGGTGCATCAGAACCCGTTGCGGTGCTTGGACAGATGGTGAAAATACTCTCATTTCGCCGGAGTATATCAAAGATGAGAATGAGTTGAAATGTATGACGAAGTAATTGTAGAGGGGAACCGGCCTCTACAATGGAAAATTGCTTTGAATTTTGTGCGCCGCGCTGAAATTTACAAGGCTTTATTGACATTTCAGCCAAAACCTAGGGATAATGTAAGCATTAAGATTCCGGCAGTGCGCATCTGAACCAGGCGGTGATGCGCGGCTTCCATAGATCGAGAAGGAGTAAAGGGAACATGAGCTTCATCAACAAATTTAAGGAAATGATGGGAAACAACGAAGATTACGCGGAAGATGCGGATTATCCCATGGAAGAAAATTATGATGATGCACCGCAGGACGACTATGCCGCCGGAGAAGAGCCCAGCCCCAAGCGCAATAAAGTGGTAAACATAAACTCTACCATGCAGCTGCAGGTGGTTCTGGTGAAGCCGGACATTTTGAAGATGCCAGCGCAGTGGCAGATCACCTGAATGCCAAGCGCACTGTGGTGCTGAATTTGGAGTCTACCAGCAAGGATATTGCCCGCAGGCTGATTGACTTCTCTCCGGCGTGGCATACGCAAATAACGGCCAGATCAAACGTGGCAGCCAGCACATTTATTATTACGCCATACAATGTCGATATCATGGGTGATTTGCTGGATGAACTGGAAAGCAGCGGCGTCTTCTTCTGAGGCGCCGCACCGCGGGCTATATCCGCCGGAATGGTGAGGAAGAGCGCCATTTTGTCCGCCGTATCGTGGACATGGTCTTGGGCAGCGGAAGGCGGCGGGTGCGCTGTACGCGTTTTTGTCAGACCGTGAGCAGGCGCTTGCCGCAGCGGCTGCCCGGACACACACCTCATATTTTTTTGGGGTGGTTATGACGGTGCAGAGCGTAGGCTGCTTTGCATTGGTGTTCAGGAGGCGCAGACTACAGCCGGCATCCAGTGCGTTCAGATAACGCCGCCCGCGGATGCCGCGCTGGAACACGGATTATTTGGGCGCTTTGCTGGGGCCTTGGTCATTGAGCGCGCGTGTATCGGGGATATTGTGCCGGTGGATAGCGGCGTGTGCCTTTTCTGGTACCTGTTGCCGCCAGCCTTGCGTTAGAGGCGCTGCACGGTGGGGCGCTTCAGCGTGCGTACGGTGTTGTGCAGTGCCTGATTTGGGCCGCTGCACAGCCTCAGCGGCAGATGCGCACAGCAAGTGTGGCGTCGCTGCGGCTGGATGCGGTGCTTGCTGCCATGCTGCAGGTAAGCCGCACGCAGGCTGTGCAGTGCGTGCGCAGCGGCGCTGTATCCGTCAACCATGTACCCATGCAAAGTGCGCATGCAGGGTGTTTGAAAATGACATTTTCAGCGTGCGAGGACATGGCAAATACAAGCTGTGTGAAGTGGGCGGAAAAAGCCGTAAAGGGAAGGACGATCGTGTCCTATTTTCAATATTGAATGGGGGCAATCTCGATGAATTCTGACGAGATCAGGGAACGTAGCGTTCGACCGAACGATGCGCGGCACCCGCCCGGAGGAAGTGGATGAGTTTCTGGCGCGTGTGGCGGCTGAACTGGATAAGGTTCAGGAGGAAAAAGGAAGACGCCGAGCAGAAGATGTTTATTCTGGCAGAGAAAGTGGATCAATACCGCGATGATGAGGAAACGCTGAAAACCGCATTGCTGAACGCACAGCGCATGGGGAAAGCGTGATACATGAGGGAGGCTCGTCAGAAGGCGGAGACCATTATTTATGATGCGAACAGCAAGGCGAGCCAGCTGAAAACGAGGCGGAGGCGAGCGTGGCGGCTTCGCAGGCAGAATTGGAGCGTCTGAAAAAGGAAGTGGCACAGTTCAGAATACAGTTCTGGAGCTGTACCGCCAGCATATTGCCTCTTTGACAAATGTGCCGGGTGAAGAAACATTGAAGCCTGTGCAGAAGCTAGAGACGAAACAGCCCGCCGCCGAGCAGAAGCCCGCTGCGCCGAAGGCGGATAAAAAGCAGCCGGGCAAGCCCAGGGCCAAAAAGGAAGAAGGGGCCGGCACATCTGCCGGGCAGGCGCCGATGTACGATTATGACGAAGACATGGGACGCACTGGCACATTCGGGCGATGCGATGTTCGGCAGTTATAAAGGGCATCACATTTGAAGACTGATATCCATAGCGGCGCTTTTGCAAAAAAGACGCCGCTATTCTTCCATTCCATCCCAAAAAGGAGATATGAGATTGCTCGTTTATGCCATTTTGATTCTTTTTTACTGGTGGGGGCAGACCAGCTCACCGAAGTATCTGGCGGCTTCCTATCTGGCTCCCAGGTAGGTACCGCCCCTGTTTCTGCCTGGCATTATGGAACTTCGCTATGTGGAAAACGACGGCATGGCGTTCAGCATGCTGAGCGGCAGGCAGACGCTGCTCATTGTGGTGACGGGCATCACCCTGGCCGCACTGGTGTGGTATCTTTTTTCAAAAGGCCGCAGGCGCGCACCGAGCGTGGCCGTGTGCCTTATTATTGCAGGCGGGCTTGGCAACCTTATCGACCGCGTGACGGCTGGACGGGTGATAGATTTCTTTGCCACGACATTCATTGATTTCGCTGTATTCAATGTGGCCCGATTGTTTGTGGTTATTAGGCGGTGCCCTGTGGGTACTGGCTGTGGCAGAGCGCAAAAAAAAAGGGGCAGGCCAATGGCGGTGCGAATATCTGGCAGGGGGAACAGGACGCCCGGCACAGAGCAGATGCAGTGCTAAGCGCGTTTTCCGGACATGACGCGCAGTTTTTGCAGCAGCTTTGTGCCGGCGGCCTTGTGCAGTGCAACAGCCCGGCTGTCAAAAGCCTGAAAGTGAAAGCAGGGGATGTATTCCTCCTCGATGTGCCGCAGGCAAGCCTGCCACCGTGGAGGCGCAGCCCATCCCACTGGATGTTGTATACGAGGACGCCGACATCATTGTGGTAACCAAGCCGAAGGGGATGGTGGTGCAACCGGCCGCAGGCAACCAGGACGGCACACTGGTGAACGCGCTGCTGCATCACTGCCGCGGGCAGCTTTCCGGCATCAATGGGAAGAGAGGCCGGGCATCGTTCACCGCATCGACAAGGATACCAGCGGCCTCTTGGTGGCGGCAAAACCAACGAGGCCCATGTGGGCCCTGCGAGCAGTTTGCCGTACACAGCATCACCCGTGTGTATCAGGCGGTGGTGTACGGCGGCTTTTCTGAGGATGACGGCGCTGTGGAGGGCCTGATAGGCCGCAGCCCGAAGGACCGCAAAAGATGGCCGTAGTGGCGAAGAACGGAAAGTATGCATACACTTCTTATCATGTCGAGCAGCGTTTTTCCGGTTTTACCCACATTTCTGCACGCCTGAAAACGGGGCGCACACACCAGATACGCGTGCATATGGCAAGCATTGGCCACCCGTTGGCCGGTGATTCGGTATATGGCCTGCGGGCCTGCATCACAAAGCTTCAGGGCAGTGCCTGCACGCAGGCAACGCTTGGCTTTGTGCACCCGTGCAGCGGGGTATATATGGAATTCACAAGCGGCTTGCCCGCGTATTTCCAAAAGCTTTTTGCAGGAGCTTGCTCAAGAATGGTCATAAAGTCATAAAGAGGGATGTGCAGGGGATGATTGGGACGTTAGATGAACTGCTGGTGGTAAGCGATATCGACAACACACTGCTCAATGCAGTGGAGGGCCTTCCCCGAGGTGAACAGGGCTACCATACAGCTCTTTTTTTCTTCGTTGGGCGGCAGGTTTACGGTTGCCACAGGGCGTACGCTGGAATCTGTCCGGCGCTACTTGGGCGATGTTGCCATCAGTGCCCCGGTGATTGCACTGGGCGGGGCGGTTATTTATGATTTTGCCAAGGAGCAGTATATCCAGAACATCACTCTGAATAAGGAGGCTGCTCCTGGCGGCTCTGCGCGAGGTGCAGCAGAATTTCCCAGGCGTAGGCATTGAGGTAATGACGGCGGACGGCGCCGTCAATGTCGTGCAGGCAAACGAGTTCACCCATATGCACACGGTGCAGGAACGGCTCATCTATCTTCTGTGCCCGCTGGCCGACATCCGGCAAGAGTGGAACAAGGTTCTGTTTGCCGGGCCGCCGGAACAAATGCGTGCAATTGCCTCTTGGGCTTCTGAAACAGAATATCCGACATCTATTTCGTCTCGACGAACGACATGTATTTTGAAATTATGCCGCAGGGGGCTTCGAAGGGAAACGCGCTGAAGACTCTTTGTGAATATCTGAACATCCCGCCCGCCAATTCCGTGGCTATTGGCGATTATTACAATGATATTGAGCTGATGCACGCTGCGGGCCATTCCATAGCGATGGAGAAATTCCGAAGGAGGTGCAGGTAAAGCCGACGAAGTGACGGGAAGCTGCATGGACGGCGGAGTGGCGCAGGTGCTGTATCGCCTGATAGATCAGTATGGAGAGGCAAAGGCAGATGCGTGAATTTTTGCGCCGGTTCGCCCTGCCGGGGTGGTATGCTGTTTTTTGCGGTGCACTGGCGCGGTGGTTTTTGCTGTGCTGGCGGCAGAGCTTCCGCGCCCCTGTATCAGAACATCCGGCCCGTCACACCAGAGGCGTATTTTTACCGCACAGACGAACACCTTGATATCAATACCGCAAGCGCAGCCGAGCTGGAGCTGATAGACGGCATTGGGCCCGTGAAGGCGCAGCGCATCATAGAATACCGCGCGGCACACGGGCCGTTTGCAAGCGTAGAAGAGCTTGCTCTTATAAATGGAATTTCAGATGAAACCGTGCAGGCTGCCAAAGAGGTGGCCGTGGCCCTGCCGCCTAAGCCGGGTGTGCAAAAAGGAGCGTGTGCCCGTTATGGAAGAAAAAAATACGGAGGAAATGTATATCAACCGCGAGCTAAGCTGGCTTGCGTTTAACCGGCGCGTACTAAACTCGCCAGGACAAAGCTGTGCCGCTGGGCGAACAGCTGAAATTCGCAGGCATTTACGGCAGTAATTTAGACGAATTCTTTATGGTGCGTGTGGGTTCTCTGTATGACCGCACACTTTTGAAAGTGACGGCAAAAGAAAACAAAACAGGTATGACACCGGCCCAGCAGATAGATGCCATCATGCCAGTAGTGCGCGAGCTTCAAGCGCACTGTGATAAAATTATCGCAAAGCTTTTGAAAATATCGCCCGGCACGGCCTGCAAAAGGTGAATTTTGAAAAACTTTCCAAAAGCAGGAGCACTTCTGAAGAGATATTTTTTGCGTGAGATATTTCCGTGCTGTCTCCGCAGATTATCGACCGCAGGCACCTGTTTCCGTTTTTGCGCGGCGGGGAAAGCTATGTGGGCGCCATGCTACACGAAAAGAGGGGGCCGCCAGCATCGTTCGGGCATGTGCCGCTGACAAGCCAGTTTCAGGAGTGGTGTTCATTCCTCGGGGAAAAGGGCGGTGTGGAATTTCGCTGACAGATGAGATGGTGCTGCATTTTTTGCAGAGCTTGTGTTTGGCAAGGTGCGTGTTTCTGCGCGCTGTGTGTTCCGTGTGACGCGCAATGCCGACATCACGGCAGATGAGGGCATGTTCGATCATGATGTGGATTACCGCGAAATCATGAGCGAGCTTTTTTGAAAAGCGCCGCAAGCTGGCGGCTGTCCGTCTGCAGGTGACAGCAAAGGCCCCGCAGGAAATCGTGAGTTATCTTCGGGAAAAGCTGCTGCTGCCGGAAAAACAGGTGTTTTCCAAACAGCCCCGCTGGGCCTTTCTGTGGCGTTCGCTGTCGGCCAAGCTGGCCCGCTGAGAATGACGTATCGCTGTTTTACCCGCCCAAGCGCCCTATGCTGCCCCCGACGGGCTTTTCTCTGGCACAGGCAGTGAGGCGCAGCGATGTACTGCTGTCTTACCCTTATCAAAGCATTCGTCCCTTTGTGGGTATGCTGCATCAGGCCGCGTGGTGACCCGTCTGTCATCTCCATTAAGATGACGCTGTACCGCATGGCGCATGAATCCAAAATCATTGAGGCCCTCATCAGCGCCGCAGAGCACGGTAAAGAAGTAGTTGCCATCGTGGAACTGCGCGCCCGCTTTGACGAGCAAAGCAACATTGATTATTCCAAGCAGCTGGAAGAAGCGGGCTGCACTGTAATCTATGGCTTTGAAGATTACAAGGTGCATTCCAAGCTTACGCTTATTACCCGCAAGGGAGGGAAAATAGAATATATTTCAGATAGGCACAGGAAATTATAATGAAAAGACATCTGAACAGTATACGGATCTTTCTTTCATTACAGCAGATGGGAGATAGGTGCTGAGCTTGCCGCGGTTTTCAATAACCTTGCCGTGGAGCGCCTGACTGACAACACCGGCGAGTTGCTGGTAGCCCCGCTGTGCTTCAAAAGCGTGCTTTTGAAAGAAATGGAATCCGCGAGATAGAAGCTGCGCACAATGGCCGCCCTGCACGCATCTGGCTGAAGTGCAATTCAGTGAGCGACAAGGCGATATCATCGAGCGGATATCGGCGGCTTCTTGTGCGGGCATTCGTGTGCGCATGATTGTGCGCGGTATCTGCTGTGTCAAGGCGGGCGTGCCGGGCTTACCGAGCATGTGGACGGTGCGCAGCATCGTGGGGCGGTATCTGGAACATGAGCGCGTGTATGTTCGGCTGCGGCGCGGACACAAGGGTATATATCGCCTCGGGCGATTTCCTCACCCGTAACACCGAGCGCCGTGTGGAGGTGGGCGTGCGCAGCCGGGACACGGCCATCAAAAAAGAACTGGCTGGATATGCGGCCATGCAGCTTTCCAGACAATGTGAATGCATGAAATGCGCTCCGGACGGGTCATATGCCAAGGTGAAGCTGCAAAGGGCCAGCCGCGCATCGACAGCCAACTGGGCATGTATGCAATGCTTGGAGCTGCGTGGCCAGCCGCCCCTCAGCCGGCCGACCGGCGGATAAAAAGCTGGCAGTGCCCGGCGCACGCAAGACAAAGGGAAAGGAAAGGCCCCAGAAAAGAAAAAAGGTCGGGATGCTTGACGTGCTGTTCGCCTTTGTGGCGGCGTTGAACGCCTGAAAAGCAGCTGCGCCGCGCACAGATCTTCAAAAGCTGGAGCATGGAAGATACATGGGTCGGGTCTCTGGCGACAGCGTTTCGCTGTCGGTGCCCCGGCCTTGTTTTTTCTAAAGCACAGTGTCATATACTGATTCAGATGTTTCGGCGTGCCGTTGCCGGACAGAACCTGAAAAGGAAGTGGCGAAGATGGGAAAAGCAGGGAAGCACAAACAATACTGAAGCCCCAAAAGAAAATGGTAAAAGAGGGCTGCCGGGTGGAAAGCCACAGGAGCCTCTGCTTTTTGTTCAGCTTCTGCTGTGTGTGTGGCGGCGGTGGCATTTGCTGTTTTGGCGAAAAAGCATGGACGCAGTTTTTTTTTCCTCAGCTTTCACAAGCCGTGGATGGATGCTGTCACAGGGAGTGGATACTGGCCAGGAAAATACATTTGCACATGTTTGCAGCCGGCAGGTGGAAGGCTTCGCGCAAAGAAAGTGCCCGCGCGGTGATGGCGCGCCTGGATCGGGCTGGCTTCGAGTACACCGGCGCCTGGCTTGCGCAGCGACTGTTGCCGGCAAAACAGGCGGAATGGCGCCGCCGGAGGGATCCGCGTGAAGGACCTGTATGTGCTCGAACAGCCGCTTTGCAGTTTCGGTGCAGGGACGGCTCACCTCCTGGATATGGCTACCGCGATCGCTGCGAAACAGACAGGCAGGAGGATCCACGCCGGGCTGGATATCGCCGTCGCGGAAGGTACACCTGTGCACTGTGCTCTGGCCGGGCAGGTGGTGCAGGCAGGCTTCAACCGAATACGCGGCAGCTACATTATGGTGCGCCATGCAAACGGGGTGCAAACGCTGTACCAGCATCTTTCCTGCGGGTTCGTGCGTGCGGGGGAAAGCGTGGGAGCAGGGGCAGGTGATAGCCAGTGGGTTCCACGGCATGTCCACCGGCGCACACCTGCATTTCGAGCTTGTTTATAACGGCGTGCGCTATGACCCTCTGCTGCACTCTCTTATTCATGAAACAGAATGATGGGGCAAACGGTGTCTTGCTTTTGGCGGCCGGCTCTCTGCCGGGCTTCTGTTCGACCCAATGGGTTTTTGCGATGGCGCGCTGGCGGGTGTGATGCACGAGGCGGGCCATATCCTGTTTATACGCTGTGTACACGCAGCCTGCCCCGGCTTGCTCCTCGCTTGGCGGTATCAGCCTGCGCATGGATAAGCTGCTCACCCGGAAGGCAGGAGGCCGCCGTGATATGCGCCGGCCCGCTTGTCAATTTTCTGGCGGCTGCGGGCATGTTCCTTTCAGCGGCACGCTTTTAAGGCCAGCTACGGGCTGTATTTTTTGCCGCCGTTCATCTATGTATGGGCCCTTTACAACTGCCTGCCGTTCGGCGTGCTGGACGGCGCACGTCTGCTGGCTCTGCTGGTGCCCGCGCGCGGTCTGCCTGTGCTGGAAACGTTCGCGCGCCGGCTGGGTGTTTTTTTGATGCTTACCGGCCTGGTGGCGCTGCTGGCGCCGCCCCTTTGAGGCGCGCTGTGCGGCAGCGCTGGCGCCTGCTATCTTTTTGCTGCAGCGCAGGCGGCCGCAGGCGCACGTGAGCCGGAGACGGATAATGGACGAGATGAAAGGCAAAGCCGGCGCCTATATCCTTTGGACGCTGCGGTACAGATGTCGCTCTCCGGCAGACATCCGTTCAGGAGACGGCCACGCTGGTTTTGTGTTTACGGGCTGTGACCAGCACAAAAATGCCTTTTTGACGGTTAGAACGCGGACATCCGCTGCGGCGGGCGGATATATGATTTCGCACATGCGGAGGGCATAGGCACTCCTCTCATATCAGCCTGCCCTCTTTCACAGGCGCAGGACATAGTTGTACCAAAGAAGGCGGCGGCCGCCATGCAGGCCGGCTGCCCGCTTTTTGCGTGCCGGCGCCCGGTTGCAGAATCGCGCCCGGCCTGATATAATAAACCAGTATCATCTGCCTGTGGGGCATAATGAAGAGGTTGCATACATGCCGGATTTGAATGAGCTGAGAAAATACTTCTGAAGGTGCAGAAGCCTGCGCGCTATACCGGCGGGGAGCCGGGTTGTGTGTACAAGCGATAAAAAGGACGCAGCTGCGCTTTGCCTTCTGCTTCCCGGACACCTATGAGGTGGGCATGTCCTTTTTGGGCATGAAGATTTTGTACGAGATATTGAATGACCGCGGGGAGTTCTGGTGCGAGCGCGTTTTCATGCCGTGGGTGGACATGAGCGGAGATGGAGCAGCAGGGTGTCCTTTGTATGCGTTGGAGAGCAAAGACCCTCTTTCAGCGTTTGATGGTGGGTTTTACTCTGCAGTATGAGCTGTATACGAACATCCTTGCACATGCTGCAAAGCTTGGCGGCATCCCGCTTGGCCAGCCTTAGCGCGGCGAGGCGGCCCCCTTTGTGGTGGCGGGCGGCCCCTGTGCCTGCAACGCCGAGCCGCTGGCCGATTTTTTCGACCTGTTCCTGGGTGAGGGGGAGGTGCAGCCGGACGTATGCGATACCATTCTGGCAGGGGCGGAAGGCAGGCCTTCAAGCATGACATTCTGGTGAAGCTGGCGCAGATACGGGCGTGTATGTCTTCGCTGTACGATGTTTCCTATTTCCGGACGGACGCGTGCAGAAGGTAGAGCCGCGATGCGGTGCGCCAGCCGTGGTGACGAAGGCTATTTGCCGGATATGAACGCAAGCGCTTCCGCGCAATTTTGTGGTGCCGATGATAGGCGCCGTACACGACCGCGCACAGATCGAGGGGTTGCGCGGTGCGCGCGGCTGCCGCTTCTGCCAGGGCGGGCTTTCTGTACAGGCCATGCGCCAGCGTGAGGCGGGCATGCTCAGCGAGAGGCGGGCCGCATGCTGTGCGAGAACACGGGCTATGACGAAATTTCGCTTACAAGCTTTCCACAAGCGACCACGGCCAGTTGAAGAACTGCTGGACGACATGCTGGAATGGACGGGTAAAGAGCATGTGAGCATATCTCTGCCCAGCCTGCGCATTGATAACTTTTCCAGTCTGGTAGAAAAAACCCTCCCGCGTGCGCAAAAGCGGCCTCACCTTTTGCGCCGGGGCCGGCACGCAGCGCCTGCGCGACGTTATCCAATAAGAACGTCTGGAGGAGGAGAAAAAACCTGCACCTCTTGCCTTTGATGCGGGCTATACTTCGGTGGCTGTATTTTATGATGGCCTGCCCACCGAGACGCTGGAGGATATTGAGGGGCATTGCCCAGACGGCACAGCGCGGTGTAGAATTGTTTTCATCAAAACCCAAACCGCCCGAAGGAGAAAAAGCGTGCAGGTGTTATCAGCGTGCATGGCGTACTTTGTGCCAAAGCCGCACACGCCGTTCGGGAGTTGTGCCGGATTACCGGCAGGAGGGGCCCTGAGGGAGCAGCGCAGCACCTTTTGCACAGTGTAAAAAGCAGAAAAATCAGCGTCAGCTACCACGACAGCCGCACCAGCTTTCTGGAGGCAGTGTTTGCCAAAGGCGACAGACGCCTTGGCGCCGTGCTGCTGGAGGCGTTCCGCCGCGGCTGTTATTTTGACAGCTGGGAAGAACATTTCCATTTCGATACATGGATGCTAGGTATTCCGAGACATGGGCATGGGACCGCCTTCTATGCCAACCGTGTACTCTCTGCAGATGAGACGCTGCCCTGGACCATCTGGATTACGGCGTCCAAAACAGTATCTTATCCGTGAGTATGAGAAGGCGATGCAGGCGCGCACCACACAGCCGTGCAACCGTTCGTGCGCAGGCTGCGGCGCAACAACCTTCTGGGGAGGGCTTGCTTTGACTACCGTTAGGTATGGTTCACAAAGACAGGCGAAGCGTCCTATATCTCGCACCTTCAGCGCGTGATGCAAGCGCGCGCTGAAGCGTTCGGGCCTGCCCGTGTGTGGTATACACAGGGCTTTAACCCGCATATCTATATGACCTTGCCGCGCCGCTTGCCCTTGGGCAGGAGAGCTTGTGGAATCGCTGGACTGCAAGATGGAACTCTGCCCAGTGACTGGGAACAGGCGCGTGCGGCCCTGCAGGGCCTGCCGGAGGGGGTGCGCGCGGTGAAGCTGGAACCCGCAGGGATGGCCCCCACCAAAATTGCCAGCGCCGTATATGAGATACAGTACCCGGCGCAGATGCGGCAGGACGTGCGGGCATGCCGTGCAGGCGTACAATGCTCTCGCAGGCGCTGGTGGAAAAGAAGGGCAAAAAGGGAAAATGAAGCAGATGGATCTCAAGCCAGTATCTCCCGGCCCTGGAACTTGTGGAAACAGGTGAGACGGTTCTGGTCCCGGCAGAACTGCCGGCGGGCAACACGCTTACAGTGAACCCCGCTTTACTGCTGGACTTCCTAAAAAGGGACGGGTCTGCCCCCGGAGGCCTCATGTATCCTGCGCGTGGCGCTGAAAACACAAGAAGGGGAAATTTTCTGCTGATTTTCCTGCATTGCACATTCTTTTGTGGTATTATATTTTGTTATGCCGCTGTGCCAACAGCGGGTTAATGTATCATCATTAAACGGACAGTCCTCTGCCGGTGTTCCGCATGAATGTCTCTCAAAACATGGAGGAAAAACAATGGACGCAATGAAACTGATGACCGAAGGCATGATCAAAGAGAACCGGCCTGCATTCAACGTGGCGATACTGTGCGCTGCGTTTCTGTGCGACATGGAAGGCGAGCGCGAGCGCATTCCAGGCCTTTGAGGGCACTGTGATTGGGAAGCGTCACGGCGGCATTCAGGAGACGTTTTTACCGTGCGCCGTTCTTCTTACGGAGTTGGCGTAGAGCGTGTGTCCCCGTGAATTCTGTTTGTGGAAAAAAAGAAGTGGTGCGCAAGGGCAAAGTGCGCCGCGCGAGCTGTTCTACCTGCGCAACCGCACAGGCAAGGCTGCCAAGGTCAAAGAGCAGCTGTGATTTGTGGTTATCGAAAGAAAGGGAGAATGGTTGCATCCCTTTTTTTCCGTATTCTGCCGGAAAGGGGCGCACGGAATGGATGCTGCGCGCGAAAAGCATAACCCGGAGTGGTTCGAATGGCATGACGCAGCTGTGTTTGGCCTTTGCAGTCATCGTGATGTGCTTTATGTTTGTTGTGCGCATCGTCACGGTAGACGGCCATTCCATGGAGCCAACACGCTTTCCGGCCAGCGTGGCTGTGCAAAAGCGCCTTTTATCGCCCGCAGCACGGGATGTTGTGGTGGTGGATCTTATTCCCGCTATGGCGATATGCTGGTGAAGCGCGTGGTGGGTGTAGGCGGTGATGTAATCGATATCGACTTTGAGGCGGGTGTGGTGTACCGCAATGGTCAGGCGCTGACGAACCCCATGTGCTGGGCCCTACTACGCTTTCTTATGATATCCAGTTTCCCGTGACGGTGCCGCAGGGCAGCGTGTTTCTGCTGGGAGACAACCGCAACGGTTCGAAGGACAGCCGTTCCAGCGAGATAGGCTGCATTGACGAAAGAGACCTTTGGGCAAAGTGCTTTGGCGGCTGACACCGTTTTTCAAATGGGGAAGGTAACATGAGCGAAAATATCAACCACAGGCAAATCCAGTGGTTTCCGGGGCATATGGCCCGACACTGCGCCTGATTTCAGAAAACAGAAAAATGTCGACGTGGTGCTGCAGCTTCTGGACGCGCGCATCCCACGCTCCAGCCTGAACCCGAACTGGAAAAGGCCACACAGGGTAAGCCGCACCTGTATCTGCTGAACAAGGCGGATCTTGCGGATGAGGCCGTCACCGCGCTCTGGAAAGCATATTTCAAGGCCAAAGGCGATGGGTGCCTTGTTGTCCAGCAAGCAGCGCACCGGCATGGCAGGAAGTAAAGGCCGCCATTTCAGCAGAGCTTTCGGCGCTTTTGGAAAAACGCGCCCAGCGGGCATGGCCGGTGCGCGCACCCGCGCAATGGTGGTGGGTATTCCCAATGTGGGAAAATCCACTTTATCAACAGCTTTACGGGCAGCGCCCCGCGCAAGGGCGGCGGATAAGCCGGGCGTCACGCGCGGCAAGCAATGGGTGAGCGCCGGGGAATATGACCTGTTGGACATGCCGGGCGTTTTGTGGAAAAAATTCGAGTCGGACGAAGTGGCTGCAAACCTTGCATTCATCGGTGCCATCCGCGACGAGATACTGGACGATTGAGACGCTCGCCATGAACCTGCTGGCGCAGCTGCGGCGCATGTACCCCCAGCGCCTGGCAGAGCGTTACCGCCTGGAAGAAGATGATATGGCGCTGGATGCGTACGACCTGCTGTGCGCTGTGGGCAGAAAGCGCGGGATGCTGATGAGCGGCGGCGTGGTGAACATGGAGCGCGCGGCCGTCATGCTTGTGGATGAATTCCGCGCCAGCAGGCTGGGGCGCATCTCGCTGGAAAGGCCGGAAAAAGCATGAACGAAGCGTTATTTGCATATGATGAGGCGGTGCGCACAGAGTGCGGTGTGCTATGCGGCGTGGATGAGGCCGGGCGGGGCCCACTGTGCGGGCCTGTGTGCGCAGGTGCCGTCATATTGCGTGAAGGCGATATCATCGAAGGCGTAAATGATTCCAAAAAGCTTTTCGGAAAAAAGGCGCGAGGCATTGTTTGATATCATCTGCGCGCGCGCTGTGTGCTGGAATGTGGCGATGGTAGGGCCGCAGGTGATTGATGAAATAAATATCCTGAACGCCGCCATGCTTGCCATGAAGCAGGCGGTGGAGGGGGCTTGCACGGCGCCCGGGCCTTGTGCTTGCAATGGATGGGAACCGCTGCCCGAAGCTGGAAGTGCCTGCAAGAAGCGTGGTAAAGGCGACGCGGCCAGCGCCAGCATTGCAGCCGCCTCCATTCTCGCCAAGGTGACAAGGGACAGATATATGAGAAAGCTGGCACAGGAATATCCGCAATATGAATTGGACGTGCACAAGGGCTACCCCACAAAGCGCCATTACGAACTGCTGGATCAATATGGTGTTCAGCCCTTTTACCGCAAAAGCTTTTTGAAAAAACGGGGCTATGTTTGATGGACGCAAAAGAGCTCGGCAGGAAGGGCGAGGCGCTGGCCCGGCGGTATTATGAAAAAGCGGTTATACCGTGCTGGAAATGAACTACCGTACCCGCATGGGAGAGGTGGATGTGATTGCCCAAAAAGGGCGGCCTTTATGTATTTTTGTAGAGGTGAAGGGCGCAGCGGCGGCCCGTATGCCCCTCGCGAGGCGGTGACGGCCGCCAAAAAGGCGTCGCGTGATGCTGGCCGCCCAGCACCATGTGGCCGTGCAGCTGGGCACGGAAGTGGAAATGCGCTTCGACGTGGCGGAAGTGATATGGCAGGAAGGGAATTTTTGTTCCGCTGCATCGAAAATGCGTTTTCATTCTGAGAAAGGGGCTTGCAAATGGATTTTTTCGACCTTCACTGCGATACTCTAACGCAGCTTGTGCAAAAGCGGCGGCAGCCTGCGGGATGCGCCGGGCTGCCACGTCAGCCTGGAGAAGGCTTCGGCCTTTGGCCGGTGGGCGCAGGTGTATGCCTGCTTTGTGCCGGACGATCAAAACGGAAAGGGAGCCTTTGCCTGTTATGAGCGCCAGCGCGATGCTTTCTTTTGCCAAATGAAACAGTGCGCACAGCAGGTGCAGCCCCTGTGCGGACGGCGCGGCGCTCCGCCGCTTTTCGCCTGCGGGCAGCGGGCGGCCATCCTGAGCGTAGAGAACGGCGCGGCGCTGGAGGGGAGATATTTCCGCCTGGAAATTTTTCGGCGTGACGAGTGTGCGCTTTTGACGCTTACCTGGTTTAGGGGAAAACGAGCTGGGATATGGCAGCCTTGCAGGCGGAAGGCTGAAACCATTTGGCCGTGAAGTAGTGAAAAAGCTGCCGGAATACGGAATCGTGCCGGACATTTCTCATCTTTCCGATGAAGGAACAGCCGAGGTGTTCGCCCTGACGGACGGCCCGCTGGTTGCCACACATTCCAATGCGCGCAGCCAGAACGGCCACTGCCGTAACCTTACAAACGCCCAAATACGGGAAATATCTGCCCGCGGCGGCCTGATTGGGCTGAACCTGTGCAGGGCGTTCCTCTCGGAAAATGCCGCCAGTGCCGACGCGGAAGATATCCGCCGCCACATAGAGGCGTTTTTTTGAGTTTTGGCGCAAAACACCCTGTGCTTTGGAACAGATTTTGACGGCGCGCAGGTGCCGCAGGATATTGGTGATATTTCCGGGATGCCCGCGCTGTATGAAGCCCTTTTGAAATATTACAGTAAACACTGCTTGACGGTGTGTTTTTGAAAATGCCGCACGCTTTTTCAGGCGCATGCGTGGCCATAAAGGGGAGTTGGAGTGAAATACCGTTCCACGCGGCAGCGCGCCGCTTGCCGGTGCGGCCGAGGCCATCGTGCGCGGCATTGCGCCCGATGGAGGGCTGTATGTGCCGTGCGAGATACCTTCACTTCGCGCAGGGAGGTATACGGCCTCAGCTATGCGCAGACGGCGGCTAAGGTGCTGGGCCTGTTTTTGGAGTGAATATGCGCCGGAGCTTCTGCTTGGCGCCGCGCAGGGAGGTGTACGGCACCGGGTTTTCCGGCAGGGCCGGATATGTCCGCCCGGTAGAGGAGTTTATGCGCTTGAACGTGGACGGCCCTACCCTGTGCCTTCAAGGACTATGCGCTTCAACTGATGCCCCGGCTGCTGGTAGAGGCAAAACGCATATTGGGCGACACCCGTACCACTGAGATTCTGGTGGCCACCTCCGGCGACACCGGCAAGCGGCGCTGGCAGGCTTTTGCCGGGCTGCCGGGCATCAAAATAGCGGTGTTCTACCCCAGCCACGGCACCAGCGAGGTGCAGCGCCTGCAAATGGTTACGCAGGAAGGGGAAAACGTAGCCGTATATGCGATACGCGGCAATTTTGACGATGCGCAGACGGGCGTGAAGCGCGCCTTTGCCAGCGAAGAGCTGCGCGGGTGGCTGGCGGCCCGTCAAACCGCCCTTTCAGCGCGAACTCTATCAACTGGGGGCGCCTTGTGCCGCAGATTGTCTATTACTTTTACTGCTACGCACAGCTTGTGCAGGCAGGGAAGGTGCCGGACGGCGCAGCGGTGGATTTTTGCGTGCCGACAGGCAATTTCGGAGATATTCTGGCAGGCTGGTATGCAAAGCAGATGGGCCTGCCTGGGGCGTCTGGTGTGCGCCTCAAATCCGGAACGACGATGCTCACAGTTTCTCTCCACGGGCGTGTATGATGCCAAGCGCCCGTTTTACAAGACCTCGTCGCCTCCATGGATATCCTTGTATCCTCGAATCTGGAGCGCCTTTTGTATCATATTACGCAGGACGGCAGCCGGGTTTCCGGCTGGATGCAGACATTGGCGCAGGCCGGCCGAGGTGCCGCAGGCTGTGCTGTGCCGCATCCGGCAGGATTTGCCTGTGCCAGCGCAGACGACGACGCTGCCGCATCAGACGTTGAGGGACGTGTGGCGCCGTCACCGGTTATTTGATGGACCCGCACACGGCAGTGGCCTACGGGGCGGCCTGCCCGGAATATGCGCGGCGGTGTGCCGTGCGTGGTGCTCAGCACGGCGAGCCCGTAAATTTCCATCGGCGGTTTTGGCAGCGCTTGGGCAGGCCGTGCCGGACAGCGAATTCGAAGCCATGCACGCGCTTGTCTCGCTGACAGGGCTGGATGCACCACAGAGCCCTGGCGGGCCTGCGGACAAGCCTGTGCGCTTTGCCGGCGCGATAGAAAAGGATGGCGTGGCACAGGCGGCCAGGCTGCTGTAACGCAAAAAGGCGCCCTGCGGGCGCCTCAAAGCTTCGAAAAGCAGCTTTACAGCTCTTCAAACGTCTCGCACATGGTCTCTTCTCCAAGGACAGCCATGCGGTTTTACCATGATGGAATCTGCTGTGCAGCAGCAGTTGCCGTTGTTGTGCACACAGTTTTTCACTTCACAGCAGATGCCCTTCAAAATCTTTTCATTTCCATGCTTTCGCCTCCTTTGTGGTATTAGTATTTCCGGCGCGGGGCATATTTCGAGGGAGTATATGGCAGTTTTATCATCGGAGACCTTCACCTTTCGCTGGGCTGCAAAAGCCCATGGATGTGTTTCAGGGCTGGCAGGATTATGTGCCGCGGCGAAAAAAGCTGGCGTGCCCTGGTGGCGCCGCAGGACACCGTGCTGCTTGCGGGTGACACCTCCTGGGGCATGAAAGCTGGAGGAGACCCTGGCAGATTTCGCTTTGGAAGCGCTTCCGGGCCGAAAGGTGCTGCTCAAGGGCAAGCCATGACTACTGGTGGACTACAGTCTCTAAAATGGCTGAGTTTTTTGAGACGAACGGCCTTCACACACTTTCTGTTCTGCATAACCAGAGCATCCAGTGTGAGAAAGAGAACATCGCGCTGTGCGGCACGCGCGGCTGGCTGGCTGGCAGCCGGATGCCCAGCGGTAAAGGTGTATGCAAGGGAGGTGGGTCGCCTTCGTGCTTCGCTTGCCCATGCGCAGGAGCATTACCCGCTTGCCGAGCGGGTGGCGGTGCTGCATTACCCGCCCATATATGCAGGCGGCGCTGCGCGGGAAATGCTGGATGCAATGGCACAGTACGGCGTGAAACGATGCTTTACGGCCATCTGCACGCTGCAGCCATCCGCCGGGCCGTGCAGGGGGAATGTGGAAGGGTGGAATACCGCCCTGATCAGCGCAGATGCGATGCAATTTGCCCTTATAAAATTTGATTTCTGTGTGGAAATCCTTGGATTTGTATGGTATAATCTCTATTGTAAGTTTCATTTAATGGAGGAAACGAAATGAATCTTAAAAAGTGAAAAGCTTGAAAAAAATCAGCACGAGCTGCAGTTCTCTATCGACGCGGTTTCGTTCAACGATGCCATTGCCAAGGCGTATAAACGCGAGGCTGGCAAATACAATATTCCCGGCTTCCGCAAGGGCAAGGCACCGCCATATGATTGAAAAGATGTATGGTGAGGATGTGTTCCAGTATTCCGCAGTGAACGATTTGTTCCCTGCCGAATACGATAAGGCGGTAGAGGCCAGCGGCATTGAGCCGGTAGACCGCCCGGAGGTGGATATCGTCTCGATGAATACGGCAGACGGCGTTGTACTGAAAGCGGTCGTGACGGTGAAGCCCGAAATGAAAGTGGGCAATTACATCGGTTTGAAAGCAGAAAAAGGCTGCCAATACTGTAGAGGACGCCGCAGTGGATGCCGAGGCCGCCATGCGGAGCGCAATGCCGCCTGGTGGCGCGCGCGAGGGCAAGGCGCAGGACGGCGACATCACGGATATTGATTTCGAAGGTTTTGTAGACGGCGTAACGTTCGACGGCGGCAAGGGCGAGCATTTTTCTCTTACGCTTGGGCTCCGGCCAGTTCATTCCAGTTTTTGAAGAGCAGGGTTGCAGGCCGAAGCGGGTGAAGAGTTTGATGTAGATGTCACCTTCCGGAAGATTATCATGCCAAAGAGCTTGCAGGCAAGGCGGCTGTGTTCAAGGTGAAGCTGAACGAGGTGCAGTATAAGAACTGCCTGCGGCAGACGATGAATTTTGCCAAAGATGTTTCAGAATACGATACACTGGATGAGTTTAAGGCCAGCATCCGCAAGAATATGGAAGAATCTGCTGAAAAGCAGGCTGAACTGGAAGTGGAGAACGCTCTGGTGGACCAGCTTGTCGCCACGCTGGAGGGTGATATCCCCCGGTGATGATTGAAACACGCATTGATGAGATGGTGCGCGATTTCGATTACCGCCTCAGCCAGCAGGGCCTGCGCCTCTGCCGATTATCTCAAATATATCGGCGGTGACGGCCAAATTCCGCGATGGGCTTCAAGGAACAGGCTGAGAAGCAGGTGAAAATGCGCCTAGCGCTGGAGGCTGTTGCTAAAGCAGAAAGCATCGAGGCCAGCGAGGAAGATTTTGAGAATGAAGTGAAGCGCATTGCCGACACTTACAAAATGGAAGTGGAAAAGTGCGCGCAGCATCATTCCCTGTGGCTGAAGTGAAGAAAAGACCTTGCCGTGAACAAGGCAATCGATTTTATTAAATCGAAGGCTGAGATCACTGCCAAGAAGGCTGAAAAGAAAGGCGAGTGTAAAAGGCAGTAGTCTGTCTGAATGCGACGGTGACCGATACGCAGGCTTTGGGCAGGCGTATCGGTCATCTCATACATTACCAAATAAGGAGGATAAATGAGCCTTGTGCCCTATGTCATTGAACAGACAGCGAGGGGAGAGCGGTTCATACGATATTTTTCCCGCCTTCTGAACGACCGCATCGTCATGCTGAGCGAGGACGTAAACAGCACCACGGCAAGCCTGGTGGTAGCGCGCAGCTTTTGTATTTGGAAGGGCAGGACCCTGACAAAGATATCAGCTCTGTATATCAACAGCCCTGGCGGCTCTATCACCGCTGGCATGGCCATTTACGATACCATGCAGTACATCAAATGCGATGTATCCACCATCTGTGGGTATGGCTGCCTCTATGGCGTCCGTGCTGCTGGCGGCCGGCACAAAGGGCAAGCGCCTTGCGTTGCCGAACAGCGGATACTCATCCATCAGCCGCTTATCGGCGGGCAGGTGGGCCTGCAGGGGGGCAGGCGACGGACATCAAGATTCATGCCGACCACCTTGTGCGCACGCGCAGCAAGCTGAACGGCATCCTTTCCGCCGTGCACGGGCCAGCCGATAGAGCGCATTGAGCAGGATGGCAACCGGAGCGCGATAATTATATGACGGCCGAAGCCAGGGCTTACGGCCTCATCGACGAAGAGTGATCACACAACGATGATTCGAAGAGGAACCGATAATGGCAAATCAAGAACAATAAAGTACAAACCGCTGCTCTGTAATTTCTGCGGAAAATCGCAGGATAGTAGAGCGCATGATCGCTCAAGCTCATTAATGCTGCCGATGGCGACATTGAGCGCGCGCAGGTTGGCATCATCTACGTTGACGAGATCGACAAGATTGCCCGCAAGGCCGAGAACCTCTCCATTACCCGCGATGTTTCGGGCGAGGGCGTTCAGCAGGCGCTGCTTAAGATTCTTGAGGGCACGGTGGCAAGCGTTCCGCCCACCGGCGGCCGCAAGCATCCCCAGCAGGAGCTGCTGCAGATCGACCTGCCGGCCATGAGCGCTGCGCGGGCTGGTGGTGTTTCCCGGCAACGTGATCCATTTTGAAGTGGGCAGAAAGAAATCTATCGCCGCGATAGAATGGGCCATCAGCAACAGCAATGCAGTGTTTCTCACTGCACAGCAGGATATCGACACAGAGGACCGCTTCGTTCAAAGACCTTTCGCACTACGGCGTTGTGGCGGAAGTGAAGCAGGTGCTGCGTGTCTCCGACGAACTGGTCAAGGTGCTGGTAGAGGGCAAATACCGCGCCAAGCTGCTGACGCTGGATTCCAGCGGCCGTTTTCTCTTGCAGCCACAAAAGCCGCGCCTTGCGCGGTGTAAAAACGGCGGAGCCCGCGCGGGCAGAGGCGCTGCTGCGCAGCATGGAGGCATTTGAAGAATATCTGGCCCTCACGCCGCGTCTTTCCAAGGATGTGGTGTTTACCATCCTGCGCAGTGAAGACGCCAGATTTCTGTGCGACTACATTCCCGCCAACCTTCTTTTGAAATATGCGGAAAAGCAGGCTCTTCTTGACGAGGGCACAATGTTGGGGCGTCTGGAAAAGATTTTGGATGTGCTCAAACGCGAGGTGAAGGTGCTTCGCATTGAAAAGGACATCAGAACAAAGTAAACGAGCAGATGGACAAGAACCAGCGCGATTATTTTCTGCGCGAGCAGATGCGCGCCATTTCCAGTGAATTGGACGATTATGAGGATACCAGCGAAGACGCTAAGGTATATGCGGAAAAATTCAGAGCAGCGGCATGCCCAAAGACGCACAGGAAAAGCTTCTGAAGGAAGTAGAGCGCCTTGCCAAAATGACGGGCAATACACAGGAGGCGGCGGTAATCCACTTATCTGGACACTTGCCTCGAATTGCCCTGGGAGGCCAAAACAGAAGATAACCTGGATATCCGCAAGGCGCAGGAGCTTTGGACAAGAGCACTATGGCCTGAAAAAAGTGAAGGAACGCATTCTGGAGATTTTGGCAGTGCGCAAGCTGGTGCCGGATGTGAAGGGGCAGATCATCTGCCTTGTAGGCCCGCCAGGTGTGGGCAAAACCTCTATTGCGCGCAGCATAGCTGCCTGCCTGGGGCGCAAATATGCGCGCATGTCTTTGGCGGCGTGCGCGACGAGGCCGATACGCGGCCACCGGCGCACCTATATCGGCGCTATGCCCGGCAAAATCATCAGCGCCATTATTTCGTCTAAAAGCTCGAACCCCTTCTGCTCTTGGATGAAGTGGACAAAATGGCAAGCGATTTTCGAGGCGACCCTGCTGCTGCTCTGCTGGAGACGCTTGACCCGGAGCAGAATGTGGCATTCAAAGACCATTATATCGACCTGCCGTTCGATCTTTCGGGCGTGCTATTCATCACCACCGCAAACACATTGGATACAATCCCGCGCCCTTTGCTGGACCGCATGGATGTGATCGAGCTTTCCAGCTATACCCGTGTGGAGAAATTTGAGATAGCCCGTCGCCATCTTCTTCCAAAGCAGCTTCTTGCCACCGGCTTGAAGGGAAAAGTGAAACTGACAAACACGGCGCTGTATGGGTTGATCGATGGTTACACGCAGGAGGCCGGCGTGCGCAATCTGGAAAGGGCCATTACCGAGGTGCTTCGCAAGTGTGCAAAGGTGATTGCCGCAGGTGATGCACAGACGATGACCGTGGCGGCCAAAAAACCTTGAGCTATGCTGGGGCCCCGCCGCGTAAAGCCATCCTTCCTCAGCCGGAGAGATGCAGTGGGCATGGCCAACGGCCTTGCCTGGACAAGTGTGGGCGGTGAGATACTTCCATTGAGGTGCAGGTGGTGCACGGCGGTTCCGGCAAGCTGGAGCTGACCGGCTCTCTGGGCGAAAGTGATGAAAGAGAGTGCCAAACTGGCCATCACATATGCCAAAGCGCATGCGGAGGAATATGGATATGGCACCAGAATTGTTCAAAAATGCGGATATCCATATCCATGCGCCGGAGGGCTATCGAAAGACGGCCCCAGTGCGGGCGTTACGCTCACACGGCGCTTATCTCTTGCCTGTCCGGCAGAAAGGTGCGCTCTGACGTTGCCATGACGGGTGAAATTTCACTGCATGGACAGGTGCTTCCAATTGGCGGCCTGAAAAGAAAAAAGCATGGCAGCCTACCGGGAAGGCATGGCGCTGGTGCTTATCCGCAGGAGAATGCCCCCGATTTGTATGAAGTGGACGAGGCGGTAAAGCAGGCGCTTGTCTTCAAGCCGGTGACACAGCTTGAGGAAGTGCTGAAAACAGCCTTGCTTCCAAAACAGGAGGCTGTGCCTGTAAAAAGGCAGGCCCGCGCGGCACAGAGCGCCCCCGGCGGAAAAAGGGCCGTGCCAGCGGAGGAGCCCGTTCCCGGCGGCACCGTGCAGGCCATGTAAAAGCTGTAAAATTTGCACATAGGGCGCCCGCCCTTTCCACAGAGCAAAAGGGCGGGCGCTGCTATACATAAAGGAGAACAGGATGCTGAATTATGCGAAAGCAGAGTTCTGCGCTTCGTACGGCCTGAAAAGCCAGCTCCCGGCGCCAAATGGCCCGGAGGTGGTGTTTTCAGGCCGCTCAATGTAGGGAAGTCTTCGCTAATCAACAAGCTGTGCATGCGCAAAAGCCTTGCGCGTGTAAGCGCTACCCGGGCAAAACGGCTACCGTTAATTTTTTATAAAGTGGATGCCGCATGGTTCGTTGACCTGCCCGGCTACGGTTATGCAAAAACCGGCAGGGACGAGCGCCGCCGCTGGGATGAACTCATCAACGGTTATTTTGAAGCACAGCGCCCCGTGGCGCTTATTGGTGCAGCTTCTGGACAGCCGCCATGCCCCTTCGGCGGATGACGTGCAGATGATGGAATACCTGCATTATCACAGCATTCCCTTTCTGGCGGCGCTGACAAAAGCCGACAAGCTGAAAGCGGCGCAGAAGCAGCAGGCGGTGCAGGATTTTCAGCAGTTCTGTCTGCCATACGGCGCAGACGGGTCATCCTCACCAGTGCACAGGACGGCTTTGGTATGGAAGAGCTGCGCAGCAGGATAAGCCTTGCATGCGAAACACAGCGGTGAAAGGGGAGGCAGGCCATGGCATACGGCGCGTTTGCCGACATTTATGACGCCTTTAATGAGGACGCAGATTATGCCGCCCTGACACGTTATGCTCTGCACCAGATGAAAGCGCACGGCATCCATGAAGGCATCGGCGCCTTGGCTGCGGCACAGGCGATTTTTGACACTGGCACTGGCACAGGCCGGGTACGATATGATAGGCATAGACCTCTCTGAGGAAATGCTGTGCATCCTGCGGGAAAAAATGTATGAACAGGGCAGGCAGGGCATCCTTTTTTGCTGCAGCAGGACCTTCGCAGTCTGGACTTTACGGCACTGTGCGGGCGGCGGTATCCACCTTTGATACCCTGAACCATATCGGCCCCTACGAGCAGTTCGAACGCGCCCTGTGCCGCAGCGCCCTGTTCATAGAGCCGGGCGGCGTGCTTCTGTTCGATATGAATACCCCCTACAAGCACAGGGCCGTGCTGGCAAACCATACTTACTCGCTTGAGGCAGAAGACGTGACCTGCCTGTGGAAAACGAATGGGATGAAGCAGCCTGCTGCACACATATCACGGTGGATATGAGCTACCCCGGCGAAGATCAGCACGATGTGGAAAGCTTTGATGAATATGCCTATTCACTTTCAGACATCCGGCGGCCTGTGAGGCGGCCGGATTGGAAATAGAGTATGTGGTGGACGGAGAGACCTTTGGGCCGCTTTGCCCGAAAAGCCAGCGCTATTGCGTCACAGCGGTAAAACAGGCAGATAAAAACAGCAACGCTGTATATGAAAAAAGAGGTGTAATGCATGGGAAAGCTTCTGAGAGGCATTTCGAAAAACGGCGGCGTCATTTTTACAGCGCTGGATTCTACCGATATTGTCCGGCAGATGCGTGAGTATCATAACACCAGTGCTGTTACCAGCGCGGCGTTGGGGCGCCTTTTGACGGCGGCAGGGCTGATGGGTACAATGCTGAAGCAGAAGAAAAACACCGTCACCCTGCGGGTAGACGGCGGCGGCCCGGCGGGTATCCTGCTGGCTGTGGCGGACGGCGCAGGGCATGTGAAAGGTTATGTGCAGGAACCCTTTGCAGAGGTGCCGCCGCGTGCAGACGGCAAGTTGGACGTCGGCAGCGCCGTAGGAAAAACAGGCATGCTGAGTGTAGTGAAAGACCGGAATGAAAGAGCCCTACAGGCATGCTCCCGCTTGTAAGCGGCGAAATAGCAGAGGATATCACACAGTATTATGCAGTCAGCGAACAAATACCAACCGTGTGCACTGGGAGTGTTGGTGGACAGAGACCTTTCTATCCTGTGCGCGGGCGGATATCTGATCCAGCTTTTGCCCGGCGCTTCAGATGCCGAAATCAAGCCTGCTGGAAAACCTCACTCATATGGAAAGCGTTACCGCCATGCTTTGCAGAAAACATCCTTGGAAGAAATGATGAACAGGGCGCTTTGCGGGTTTGAGCCGGAGGTGTTGGAGGGCTCAAGCGTCTGCTATGCATGCGATTGCAGCCGGGAACAGGTGGAACGCGCGCTGGTATCTCTGGGCAGAGAGGGCTTCAGCGCCTGGCCGTTGAAGTAGCCCGTGGCAAAGGTATCGTGCCAGTTTTGCAGCCGGGAATACAGCGTAGATGTGCCGGCGCTGCTGCGCAGCCTGGAATGACCGGCCGTATTGGAAAAAAGCGCGCAGGAAGTTTTGAAAAACTTCTTGACAAACTATGGAAAATCGGGTAAAATAAGTTTCGCCGCTCAGAGCTCTGGGCGGCGGAAATAGCGGCAGCTCATCTGGTAGAGCGCCACCTTGCCAAGGTGGGTAGCGAGTTCGAGCCTCGTAAGCCGCTCCATCACCGTTTTGCGGTGAAAATGAAATAGATTTTTGCTTGACAAGCACAGTCCTGTTATGGTAAAATTAAATTCGTCAGTTTGGCCTCTGGAGTTTAGCTCAGCTGGGAGAGCACCTGCCTTACAAGCAGGGGTCACAAGTTCGAGCCCTGTAACTTCCACCAATATATGGCCCGGTAGTTCAGTTGGTTAGAACGCTAGCCTGTCACGCTAGAGGTCGTGAGTTCGAGCCTCATCCGGGTCGCCATTTGTGCCTCTGTAGCTCAGTTGGTAGAGCAGGGGACTGAAAATCCCCGTGTCGGTGGTTCGATTCCGATCAGGCACCATTTGCGGCTTTAGCTCATCTGGTAAGAGCGCCACCTTGCCAAGGTGGAGGTAGCGAGTTCGAGCCTCGTAAGCCGCTCCAAATCAAATTCGCCGCTTTTATGGCGGCGGAATTTATATGATGCCGTAGCCAAGTGGTAAGGCAACGGTCTGCAAAACCGTTATGCACCGGTTCAAATCCGGTCAGCACCTCAAAAAAATGCCGCAGGCATCTGCCTGCGGCATTTTGTATGCCGAAAATCACTCGCCCGGTGAGTGGCGGGAAAGAAGACTGATGCCGATAATGAAAAAGAAGAGCGCCCTTGGCTATATCAGTGAGGCCAGCCAGCTGCACAAAACAGGCAGGGGGCCTGAAAGGAACGGGCAGCCTGATGCTGTACGGGAAGCTTCCTGATCTGAAATGTAAATGCCGATATCGAAAATTTCGGTGCCGGAGATGCCGTGTGGACACAGCAGTAAAAAGCAAAGAAAACAGTATAGGAGCATCTTCAAAATCCATGAGCAGAAAAAATCAGAAGGGCAGCTGAATCTGCCGCACTTCTAAAAAAGTCTGTTTATGGGCAGGCAGCAGAACCCTCGCGGCTGGCCGAGTGTACCTGCGTGACGTGACGCGCATGCTGGCATTCAGGGCTATACCCTATATGAAAATCCCCGGCTTTGAGCGCGTTGTTTTAAGAAAGCGGCAGGGGCAACACACAGTCGTCCCTTAAAAATTTCTCATCTCACCGCCCCATTGACGGGGGATTTTTTTATTGAAAGGGAAGCAGGCATTCTTTCGGCATCTTTTTTCATGTCCCAAACTGTTTGACGGAAGAACGCCAGATGCGGCGGCCCCGCACTATGTATGCGGCCGGCAAGAAAGCTGCCGTGGCAAGCGTGCCGCCATATCTGGCATGCAAGCATATGAGGCTTTTCCAGCAGGCCGATGGTTTAGGCGAGGGCTTGTGCCAGCCCTGTAAGGGCCTATACCCGGTTGCAGCCCATGACACATGAATTTCCATTTTTCGTATTCTTTGCAGCTTCGTTACAAACAGGCACCTGCTGTTGCAGCGAAAATTTTCATCTGTGATAAATCTGCTGGTGGAGAAGCCTGCTTCGCCTGACGCCTGGCTTCATAAAAACAGCTTTGCCGGAAAAGGCCACCACCATGGCGCACCAGCGTGCCGAGGCGAAAAGATGAGCATGCCGTCACATTTTTCCTTCTCTAGCAGGCTGCTGACGCATATCAGGCTCTAAAAAGCTGCACGAGAATGATGCCGCCTACTACGGTGACGGAACTGTATAGCCCATACACACAAAAACTGAAATTCCCAGCAGCGTTGTAGTAAGCATGCCGGTGATATTGCCGGCCTTTTCTTTATTGCAATGTGCGCTCTCGTCCAGCGCCTCCCTTCCTGATAGGCGCCGTCATTCTCCCATTTACAAGCACGCGGTTTACATTGCCCACACCGAATGCCATGGCGAACAGAAGCCCCAGGCCAATATCCACCTGATGCGGCAGCTTCAGCAAAAGCCGGCGCCATCGGGCCAGCGCAGCCACTGCATAGGAAATATGACTGATTGTGCGTTTTATTCAAAGCTTCCTTTTCATTCCTCTTCATAAATAAAATATCTTCAATAGACATGGCGAAATAACGCGCTATCTTGAATGCCAGCAGAATAGAAGGGTTATACCCTGCCATTTTTCAGTGAACCTATCGTTTGCCATGAAACACACAGTGCATCGGCCAGTTCTTCCTGACGAATGCCCGCTGCATGCGAAGTGATTCCAAAATTATTCTTCATACACTATATCCTTTTTACTTCCCGTGTGCTTTTTGAATGGAAAGTATGCTTTCCATAACGGCATCACACTATTTCTTCTTCAAAATGTCAAGCATACTTTCCATCAATTAATTTATTTATATAAGATTTGAAAAAATCATCTGGCATACCATAAAAGGGCTGGATAAACACAGCTTCTGGCCAGATATAGTATAATATTTACTTGTGCTGGCACGCCTGTGGGAGGGCGGGGGACGCCTCACGCACAAGAGGGAAAGTATCAAGAGAAAGGAACAGGCACATGGCGGATTATTTGGCATGGATAAAGCTGCACTGGAGGGAAAAGAACACTCGGCGTTGCTGGCTGCATACGAAATATGCCGCGCGGGGGCTGAAGCTTGATATGTCGCGCGGCAATCTGCTGAACAGCTGGATCTTTCCATGAATCTTCTTTATATGACGGAAACCCATGGAGTCATGGAGGCGGGACGGATACACACGCAACTATGGCAGCAGGAGGGATGCCGGAGGCGCGCCCTTTTTCGCCGAAATGCTTCAGGTGCAGCCGCGGTTATTGTCGGAGGGAACTCCAGCCTGCAGATGATGTACGACCAAGTTGCCTTGGCTGGCGCAAGGGCTTCCCCGGCCGGGCAGGGGCCCTGGGGGAAAGAGGCCGCACGAAGTTTATTTGCCCGGTGCCGGGCTGACAGGCATTTTCGTGTTACAGAAGAATTCGGTTTTTGAAATGCTGAATGTGCCCATGGGGCCGAGTGGCCGGATATGGATATGGTGAGAACGGCTTGCGGCAACAGCGCCGTAAAAGGGTATTTAGGTGCGTGCCGCTGTATTCCAACCGGATGGTTACACCTTACAGCGACGAGACCGTGCGGCGCCTTTGCGCGCATGAAGGCTGCTGCGCCTGATTTCCACATTTTCTGGGATAATGCCTTGCGTGCATCATTTGACAGATTCGCATGATGCCGTGCTGAATATTCTGGACGATATGCCGGGCGGCCGAGGAACGAACAGGCCGCTTTGATTTCTGTTCCTGAGCAAAGGTGACATTTCAGGCGCCAGCGTGGCTGCCATGGCGAGCCAGTGAAAGAATATTGCCCATATCGTGAAAAACATGTTCCCAATGATCATCAGCTATGACAAAATGAACCAGCTGCGCCATGTGCGCTTTCTGAAGGACATGCAGGGCGTTGCAGCGCATATGAAAAAAGCACCGCCATTGTGGCGCCCAAATTTGAGGCCGTGTGGCGGGCGTTTCGCGATGGCTTGGCCCCGTATGGCGATATTGCGCGCTGGACAACGCCGAACGGCGGGTATTTTATCAGCCTGTACACACTGGAAAGGGTGCGCAAAGCGCACTGTGCAGCTTTGCAAGAGGCAGGCGTTGTTCTCACAGGGGCGGGCGCGGCATTCCCGTATGGCCGTGATGATGAACAGGATTCCAACATCCGCATCGCGCCCACATATCCCACATTGCCAGAGCTTCGCCTTGCCTGCGAGCTTCTATGCATTGCCGTGCGCCTAGCAAGCGTGGAAAAGCTTCTCTGGGGCCTGACCAGCCGTAGGAGTGAAACAAATTTCGGAGGGATACCTATGAAGACAAAAGGGAAGGCCCTGGCAAGTTCTTTGTCGTTGCAATTCTCATCTTTTTTGTTCGCATACAGCGCGTTTTTTCGGCATTAAATCGCAGTATGGCGACACGCTCAACACATGGATTAAGGGCGCGGCAGATATTCCTTCGGCATTGACATCCGCGGCGGTGTAGACGTGACGTTCATGCCCGCAGACGGTTATGATGCCACGGATGAGCAGTTGAGGCGGCCAAGGCTGTTTAGAGCAGCGCCTTGTAAACCTGCAAATTACAGACAGTGAAGTATACGCAGATTCCAACAAGGATCGTATCGTGGTGCGCTTCCCTTGGAAGGAAAAGGAGACGGAGTTTGACCCGGAGGCTGCCATTCAGGAGATAGGCGCCACTGCGCGGCACTTTTCAGGAAGGGAAAGAAACAGACAGTGAGGAATGCCCTTCGGTATAACGGCAGAGAATATCATCCTGGAAGGGAAGATATCAAAAGCGCCACAGCGCAGGTGGACCTAAAGCTCTTCCAGTGCAACATATGGCGAGTATTATGTGGCGCTGGAACTGAATGATTCCGGCAAAAAGAGAAATTTGCCGAGGCCACCGAGAGATTGTCAGGCGAATCGCCTAAGGGCGTCATTTCTATCTGGATGGATGACACCATGATATCTTACCCGCAGGTACAGACGGCCATTACGGACGGCCATGCGCAGATTTCTTTGGGCGGCAGTGACGATGCTACGCGGGAACAGGCCATCACCCTGGCAAACCAAATCAATTCCGGCGCTTTGCCGTTTGCGCTGGAGGCAGAAAACTTCAGCACCATCAGCCCGTCTTTGGGCGCCAATTCGCTGGGCGCCATGGTGCTGGCCGGCGTCATTGCATTTGTGCTGGTAGCCCTGTTCATGATACCGAAATTACAGGCTGCCCGGCTTTGTGGCGGCCATTGCCCTTCTGGGGACAGACGGCTATGACATTGGCCTTTGTGTCCGGTTACTTTTGCGGTGTTCCCCAGCTTCACGCTCACGCTGCCGGGCATTGCGGGCATTATCCCTTGCCATCGGCATGGGTGTGGATGCCAACGTTATTACAGCAGAGCGCATCAAAGAAGAAATCCGCGCCGGAAAGAGCATTGACGGCGCACTGAATGCGGGCTTCCGTCGCGGGCTGAAACCCATTATTGACGGCAATGTCACAGTTGTCATTGTGGCTGTGATGCTGATGGGCGCCTTCGGCCCCACAGACGGCATATTTGCGCTGCTGCGCCCTGTATTTTTTCGCCTTTGGCGCTTCTACTGCGGGCACTATCTATTCCTTTGGCTATACACTTCTGGTAGGTGTGCTGCTGAATTTCGTGTTCGGTGTTGGCTGCACTCGCGTGATGCTTCGCGGCATTTCAAAGCTGAAATGTATGCGCAGCGCGCGGTTTTGTACGGCGGCCTCAGACCTCAGGCACAGCTCAAAAAGGCAAAAATGTGGAACATTGTGGGGGCGCGCAAAAAAGTTCTTTGCCTTTTCGCTGTGCCTTGTGCTGTTTATTGCGGTGTTCAGTGCCGTATTCGGCGTGAAAATGGATATTCAGTTCAAGGGCGGCGCCATGATATCGTACAGCTACGAGGGCGAGGCGCCTGTAGCGGATCTGACAAAAGAGGCCAAAGGCCGCCTTGGGCAGTGATGTGACAGTGCAGACGGGTTCTTCCATTGCTACGGAAGGGCAAACACTGACGATATCCATGCCCGGCAGCGAGACGATGAGCGCCGAAACAGTGGAAGTACTGACAACAGCCCTGCAAAAGAATTACCCAAGCAACAACTTCCAGCGGCTTTCTATCACCAACGTTGACCCCATCCTGGGCGGTGAATTTTGCCAAAAGCATCGTGGCTATTCTGGCAGCGGCTGTACTTATCCTCATTTATATCGCAATTCGTTTCAAAGAATATTGGCGGGCTGCGCGGTGCTGTGACGGGCATTGTCGCTCTGCTGAACGACATGGTAGTAATTTTCGGCATTTTGTAGTGCTGCGCATTCCTCTGAATGGGAACTTTATTGCAGCCATGCTCGTTATTCTGGGGGTACTCTATCAATGACACAGTTGTTATCTATGACCATATCCGAGAAAATGAATCTTTGCTGGGCAAAAAAAACATGCAGATTTTGCCCAGCTTGTGAACGGTGGTATCAACCAGAGCCTAAGGCGTACTGTCAATACCACCCTTACCACACTGCTGGCGCTGGGAACAGTGTGCGTGGTAAGTGTCGTCTTTGGTTTGGACAGTATTTTCACATTCTCATTCCCGCTGATTATCGGTATGGTTTCAGGCGTATACAGTTCTGTGTGCATTGCCGGGCCGCTCTGGGTGGCGTGGGAAAAACGCGCCAGTGTAAAAGCCAGAAAAAATAATACAGATAAAAGAGGGCTTCAGGAAGCATTTCCGAGGCCCTTTTCTGTAATATTTCAGAAAAGATAGTTTAAGAGGATACTTTATATCTTGTACCGGCTGACGGAGTAGGGGCGATAACCTCGCCTTTTTCAGCATGCGCAGTACAAGCGCCAGAATGCTGCTGAACAATCAATAGAACAAAACAGCGTCCAAAGCAGTGGGAACAATGTTTTTGTTGTGAAAAATCATAAGATTTTCTCAAGAAAACAATATGGTTCGGTCGAAATGTGAAAATATGATTTTATCACTTTACTTTGATAAAATAATAAAGTATAATGCATTCATACACTGAACCAGAAAATGAAAACGAGGGGGAAACAAATGATGAAAAAGTTGTTGACAGGCATTATAAGCGTTCTAATTCTGTGCGTAGCGCTGGCCGGCTGTGGCGGCCAGACAGCACAGACAGACGACTTGCGTATATTCAGGAAAAGGGCACGCTGAAAATTGGCATCACGCTGTTTCAGCCGATGAATTATTATGACGAAAGCGAATAGGATAAACTGGTGGGGTTCGACACAGAGCTGGCTGAGGCCGTGTGCGAAAGCTGGGCGTCACGCCGGAATTTGTGGTGATAGACTGGGATCAGAAGGTTATTGAGCTGCAGAGCAAAAATATCGATTGCATCTGGAACGGTATGACGATTTTGGAGGAGCTGAAAGAAAATATTGATTTCAGCATGCCCTACAGCGGAAACATGCAGGTGTGTGTAGTAAGCAGAGACAACGCACAGACATTCAGAGCACTGCAGATATGACAGATGCAAAATTGCCGTAGAAGCGGAAAGTGCAGGGCAGAAGGCCGTTGAGGGAGATGAAAGCCTCGGCCAGGCAGAGCTTATTTCAGTAGGTGCTCAGAGAGATGCCCTGATGGAAGTGAAGGCCGGCACAGCCGATGTGGCGGTAATAGACGCAGTTATGGCATATGCTTCTGTGGGAAGGCACCAGCTACAGCGATTTGACCGTTGTGGACGGTATTGAACTTGGAAAGGAAGAGTATGGCATCGGCTTCCGCAAGGGGCTCTAATGTAGTGGATGAGGTGAACAAAGCACTTCAGAAGCTGACGGAAGAGGGCGTCGTGGAGGAGCTTCAGGCCAGATATCCGTCTGTGCTTGTCACACTGGAGAAAGCCGCGTAAGCCCTGCATCTTTATACGGGTGTCATCTTGCCTGTGTGTAGCTTATAAGTAGGAGAATTTGAAAACATGTCTTTTCGTTGCTGTTACCATGAAGCTGCTGGAAGGCTTCGGCACTACTTGTCTGATTTTTCGTCACTCTGTGCCTCACTTCTTGGGCTCATTGTAGTGCTTTGGCTCCATGAGCCGCTTTAGGCCCTGCGCTGGCTGACGCGTGCTTTCATCTGGGTGATACGGGGCACGCCTCTGATGCTGCAAAAAAAAAATCATTATTGTATTTTATGTGCCCGGCCTTGCCTTCGGTATGCCGGTGCAAAAGCCGCTATGGCTGCTGTTCTGGCTGCATTTATCATCAACTATGCAGCGTATTTTTCGAGATATACCGCGGAGGCATTGAAAATTCCCAAAGGCCAGTATGAAGCCGGGCAGGATTGGCATGACAGACGGGCAGATATTCTTCCGCGTGGTGCTGCTGCAGGTGAACATCGTGCCGCCTATGGGCAATGAGATCATCACGCCGTGAAGGACCTCGCTGGCGCGGTTCTGCTGGGCGAACTCATGGCAGCACAGGACATTGTGAAGCAGTACGCGCTGGCCATTGTTTTATACGGGTGTGTTTTATCTACTGTTCACGTTGACGCTTGTGCTGCGCGCTGGAAAAAAGCTGGACTATTACAAGGGGTAAGCTATGGCGGTATTGTACAGGAACTGAAAAAAGCTATGGCAACCAGGTGCTGCGCAGGGTAAGCCTTTGCCTTGAAAAAAGGCGAGGTGCTTCATCATCGGCTCCTCCGGAAGCGGCAAGACGACGCTTCTCCGCTGCCTGAATTTTCTGGAAAACGCCGCAGAGCGGCGTCATCTCGGTCAACGGCGAGGTGCTGTTTAATGATTCGCAACCGGAAAGATACAGCCCTGAGTCTATCCGTCAAAACGGCTGCATTTTGGCCTTGTGTTTCAATCGTTCAGCCTGTTTCCGCAGTACACTGTGCTGCAAAATATCACACTGGCGCCGAACATCCGCACGAAGGAACAGGCCAAACGGCGGGGAGGTAAGGTAAGCCCCCGCCAGTTTGGCAGAAACGAAGAAAAGGCGCTGGAGCTTTTGGAAAGAGTGGGGCTTTCTGATAAAAAGACAGCTACCCTGTCAGCTTTCGGGAGGGCAGCAGCAGCGTGTGGCGATTGCACGCGCCTTGGCGTTGGAGCCGGATGTGCTGTGCTTCGACGAACCCACCAGCGCGCTGGACCCTGAGTTGACGGGCGAAGTGCTTCGGGTGATACGCGCACTGAAAAGCGGGCGAGACCACCATGATTGTGGTGACACACGAAATGGAGTTTGCAAGGCATGTTTCAGATAAGGTTGTTTTTATGGCAGACGGGCTTGTAGAGGCAAGCGGTACGCCGGAACAATTATTTAAAAAAACGCAGAACGCCCGGCTGTGCGCCTTCCTGCAAACCGTGCAGCAGCCTTGAAGTGCTGTGCACTGCCGGATATTTTCAAATGGGGCAGTTGCGGCCGGTCGGCTTTTTTACAAGGCCGGCCGGTTGTTTTTTCTGGATATGGGGGGGCGGGAAAAGAATTTTTCTTTTTCCGCATATGCCATAGTATTTCGCTAAATATTGTGTTATACTAAATTTGATTTTACAGCGGAGGAGTGCGGGAAGGATGCATTGCCTGATCCATAAGCCCCGGAGAAAAAATCGGCCCGCTTGAGCTTGGAATGACGCAAGCAGATATGGAATACGCACTTTTCCTGCCTGTGCGCGGAATGGGCTTTTCCATTTCAGACACCCACATTGATGAAGCATGGGAGAAGGGCACCGGCAAGCTTTGCTGCCGCTACTTGAATCAAAATTTCTTTTTATTGTATGGTACCGTCAAAGCCGGGCCATAGAAATTGCGGTGGACCTTCTGCTGCGGGAACAGCTACCCGTACTGCTCTATGGTATGGATGTTTTTCAAACAGAAGCAGAAAAGGTGCTGGTGGCCTTAAAGCAGGCGGGGCCTTTCTCCTGCGATGCCGGAGATGAACAGCTTGGCACCAATTATGAATTCAATAGCCTTGGCCGGCGCCTCTGGCAGGGAAAGAGCCTTTACAGAAAGCTTCTTTTTAGATAAGGCGTATAGAGAAGAAATGGCTCTGGTGCTTGAGGAAGAGTATCAATATCTTTATTTTCAAATCGCTGCTGTTATGGAAAAAAAGCATGAGCGAATAAGGAGTTTTTATGGCGAAGGGTAAATTTAGAACCGTATATGTCTGCACAAACTGCGGCGAAACATCGCCCGCTGGATGGGACGCTGCCCCTCCTGCGGGGCGTGGAACCGATGGCGGAGGATGTAGTGCGCGAAGAAAAGCCTGCCAGAGCTTCCGGCGGGGAAAAGAGTGTGCGCGGCATAAGTTCCGGCAGCCTTATTACAGCGCGCACTTTAAGTGAAATAAGTGCGACCGAAGAAAAAAGCCGTATTATTACCGGCATCAGTGAGCTGGACCGTGTGCTGGGCGGCGGCATTGTGCAGCAGTGTCGTCCTTTGGGCGGAGAGCCGGGCGCAGGCAAGTCCACCTTGCTTTTACAGCTTTGCGGGGCCATCAACAAGGCGGTAAGTGTTGTATATCACTGGAGAGGAATCTACCCCGGCAAATCAAGCTGCGGGCTTTGCGCCTGGAGAAGTACCGCAAGGACGGTATCCGCCTGGCGGCAGAAACAGAGATGGACGACATCTGCGCATTGATAGAGCAGGAGAAGCCCGGCCTTGTGGTGATAGACTCCCATTCAGACGATGCATTGCGGCGATATCTCTTCTTCCGCAGGCAGCGTTTCTCAGGTGAAAGAGTGTACCTCGCGTCTTCTGGCCGTAGCGAAAAACCATGAGATCCTACGTTTATTGCCAGGACATGTCAACAAAGACGGTGCTATTGGGGCCCCAAGGTGATGGAGCATATTGGATACCGTGCTGTATTTTGAAGGCGATAAAATGCTTCCATACCGTATCCTGCGTGCTGCCAAAAACCGTTATGGCTCCACCAATGAGATAGGCATGTTCGATATGACGGGCAAGGGCCTGAAGGTGGTGGAAGACCCCCTCAAGCTGCTGCTGCTGGAAGGGCGGCCCGTGGGGTTTCGGGCAACTGTGTAGCCTGTACGCCTCACGTCCCATTTATCCGAGATATTGGGCACTTGTGAGCAAAACTGCTTTCGGCACGCCGCGCCGCGCAGCTTCCGGGTTCGATTTAACCGCAATAAATCTGCTGCTGGCGGTGCTGGAAAAGCGTGCCGGGTATTTTTCTGGGTAATTTGGACGTGTATCTGAATATCGTAGGCGGGCTGCAGCTGGATGAGACAGCCTGTGACCTCTCTGTATGCATGGCAGTCGTCTCCAGTATGCTGGACAGGCCTGTGCCGGATGATATGGTAGCGATAGGGGGGAGGTAGGCCTCGGCGGGAAGTGCGCAGCGTATCGAATTTGGAGCTGCGCCTGCGTGAGGCGCGGCGCCTGGGCTTTGTGCGCGCCGTGGTGCCGAAATATGCGCTGAAGCAGATAGAGGCGCAGGAATTCTCCGATATGGAGCTTCTGGGCGTGACGTATGTGCGTCAGGCTGTGCAGCTTTTGTGAGCTTCTGAGCATATAAATATAAGGACAAAAAAGGCACACTGCGGACAATAGCGTCCACAGTGTATTGATGGCCGGGAGAAATCAATTTCAGCTTGTTTTGTGCCGGTATGTAACCTTTTTCGCCGCAGATGTGCACTTTTTGAAGAAAGCATTTTTGACCTCGCGCACCTTTTTAAGTTTATTGATAAGCCAGCAGCCTATGTTCAGCAGACATATGGAAATTGTCGTTCAAAACGCCATCGTTATGGGCTATGTGCAGAGCGAAAACAGCCAGAAAAAGTATATATTGATAAAATTGGTATTTATCTTTCGGAATGTTTGGATGAATACTGTTCTGACATTTAACCAGCCTGTGCAGCTTCCCAATGGATATGAACAGGGGACGGTTTGAAACATATTTGGAGCCGCAGAAGTCTTGCACAGAATTGAATTCTGTCGTATGATGAGTGAGCCTTGGCTGGTAGAGGAGGAACGCGCGCGGTTCCGACCATAAAGTTTCTACCTATTTTAGATTAAAGCCACTGACACAATTTCGCTAAATGACTAGCCCGTTTAGTGGTAAATTCGCGCAGGGGCCTCAGGTAGCCGAACGGCCTGCGCGCGGGATGTGCGCCAGAATGGACAGGCACACATAACGCCGCAGGCGGGCCGACAGGCCCGGCGCTGCACGAATTTCACTAAACAGGGATTTAGCGCAAATTGTGCCGGTGCCCTATATGAATAAAAGCCCGCCTATATGGCGGGCCTTTTTATTTGCATTCTATTAGTTTGATGTATTCCAGACACATAAATTTTACTTGTTTTTGTGAAATCACGCTGGTTTTCTTCGGCCAGCTTTTTGAATTTTTTCATGTAAAGTCTTTTTCGAAAATAATTGTTTTCTTCATCTTTTCGTCCAAAGCTCTCGCCTCCTGCCTGTATATATCTTACAAAATAAGATTTAATAAGTCAAAATCAGTTGACAGATTAAATCCGATTATATAAGATATAATTTATCAGATATTATCTGATAAAATATTTTTGTGAGGTGAAAAAAGGATGCTCATTGTCGGAGTAGAGGAGAGAAAAGGGGAGTATGAAGGGCGAGCATATCGGTTTTTTAACTGCTATGCAGAGTATGAGGATAGGCATGTTACAGGCAAGCGGACGGAGAAAATCAAGGTGCCCGGTGATGTGTTTGACGATTTTACGGGGACACCTGAAAGCGTTGTTGGGCTGGATTGCAGTTTAACTATGACAAATACGGGAAGGTCGTCAGTATCTTCGAGATATGAATGCTACGCCCCGGGCGGCGTGGGATGCCCGGATTATGCTTTATACATGTGATGTCTGCGAATATTGGAAGAAAGGGGGTGTCATGATGGGGGCTCATCTGTTTAATGAAGCAGCTTCCGGGTGCTGCCGCCGCTGTTTGCTGCGGATTGGTCGAGCGTTATCAGCGCCATGACGGGGCAGATTAGTGTCCACCATTGTTGCGGTACTTGCCACGCTCGTAACGGCAGGCATTGGCCTGGTGTTCATGTGGTGGGGCGTTCGCAAGGCGATTGCAGCCTCATGGCCGCGTTCCGCAAGGGTAAGATGTCCATTTAAGGAGGATGGGCGGGGTTCTGCCCCCGCTCTTTTGTTTATGAATACGATTAAAGCTTTTTTATCCGGGGAGCAAAAACCCGGTTGATTTATATAAGGGATGTGCAGTATAAGGCCGCGTTCCGGCGTGAGCATCCAGAGTATTTTGACCCTGATGGAATTTCTTGTGTTTTGTGGGCCAAAGGGGCGGGGAAGAGCATATCTGCTGTGCACTATGTGCGCCAGCTCGCCCGCGGCATATCCTTCGATGGTAATAGTCACAAATATGGAGCTTCACGGGTTTCCGCCAGAAACTAAAATATATCCGTATACGGGCTTGAATCGTTTGACAGGTATAGCAATGGATATGGCGGCGTTGTGTTCCTGATAGATGAAATCCATCTGGGTTTAACAGCCCGAAAGCAAGGATATGCCTATCTCTATCTTGACGGAGATAGCCCAGCAGAGAAAGCAGCGCAAGATATTGTGGGCACTTCACAGGTGTTTCAGCGCTTGCGAAGCCTTTCCGTGAACAATTTAAGTATGCGGTGCTTTGCCGTTGTTTCTTCGGCTGTGTGCAGTTTAATACACTCATAGATGGGGCTAAGTCTGTCGAGGATGGGAAGGGCATATCAAGTGTGAGAATATCCGGCGCTTCTTCTGGTTTCATTCGCCGGAATTATATAGTTCTTATGATACCTACGCAAAAATAGAAAGAAAGGGATGCCTTTAGATGGGAATGGCCGAAGCAATCGCCGTATTGTCGAGATAGTTGAGTATGCTTTCCCTGTCGCGTTCGTTTTCGCCTTTGGCGGTAAAATCGTACATTCTTTCCTCTCGATGGGGTTTGATGGGGTGTTCAAGCTATGAAGCCGTCTTTGTCTTGTCCTTGCCCTTTTGGCCTGTCTGGCCTTGCCGTATTCGCGGAAGGTGATAGCTCCGAAGTCAGTTCGGACGATACCGGGCTTTAGATTTGATACAAGAGGTGAATGATTATGTTTCGGGTTCTCCGTCGTTCAGTGCGTCTCCTGAATACGATTCTGAGCCTGCTCAGTCAACTGTTCCGCAGGTAACGCCGGGGACACCCACGCCTGTGCCTGCTCCGGCTGCAGCTCCAGCTCTGTTGGCGGATGTTCCGTATGAGGGAACTATATCGGATAGCATCCTTGCTTACTTTGAGGGAATAGCCGTGCAGCAGGCGGGTACCCCTATGTGCTTTACCGGGTAGACAGATATAATTATCGCTATTACTATGGTGCGAACTTGGTCTATTCTGGGGGCGCTTCTCTGGTTCTAATGTCCCTTATGTCAATTATTACAGCTATGACGGCGGCACCTTTTCCCTGTGGTTCGGGGGATGTCGATTTAGTGCCCGATTCTATGCCATATACACTAACATGGATGAGGCTTATTCTTCATTCCCAGAAAGGGTTGTTTTCTATGAAAAAGCGCTTTTGTTCAGTCTTGCTGTCCTTTCGTGTTTGCTGTCCTTCGCCTCATTTTCTTCCGTCGGCGCATGCTGAGGAGATCGAAACGGATGTTCCTGTAACGTATCTTGAAGAAGTGGTAACCGATATTCCTGTGACTTGTTCTAATTTTGTTGCTGGTGTTGTTATATGGCGCCGAACGGCAGCGGTTTGTCTCCCTTTACTGTGCAATTTTCTTTTGATACCCGGCTTGAACCGAATCATCTTTATAGAATTACAATGGGTTGGGGAACGTCTCAACGTTATTTTACCGGGCTTCGGATGGGGCAAAGCTTACTAACAGTAACTGGAGTTCTTCGTTTTCTTGAAACGTCTACCTGGAGTGGGGTTGTGATATTCCCGGTGTTTCTGCCTCTCTTGCTGGCTCCGACCTTTATTTTTCTTTTCCTGAATCGGCTTTAGCGGATTGTGTTGATTCCCCTTATTGCAATTTTTTGTTTCTGGTTATTTATTTGCCAAAAATTATACGCATAAGGCTTCAGGCCAATCCGGGCACTTGTTCTTGGAATCGCTGCTCTTATGAAGTCGGAATGACGGAAGATGACGGTTATCTTTTGATACTGGTATTGTGGTTTCTGGTGATGATAGCGCCTCTATCCTTGAAGCAATTAAAACCAGACGGATGATATAAACCAAAACCATCAGGAAACGATGGATAAGATAGACGAGCAGTACAACACAGATAGTTCGGGTGAGATAAATTCAGGGTACAGGATGCGGCCGATTCGGCGGCTGAAAGCATGGGCATTGTCAGCTATGCGGATAGTATCATAGAACAGTTCCTCGGCCTGTTCGATGCGTCAGCTGCTGGCATCGCGCAGCTGACGCTGCCGGCCTTCGCCATCACGACCAATGAGGGCACTTATGAGGTTTGGGATGAACATGTTTTTCTCCTTTGAATCTTTGGAAGAATCCTTCTCCGGCCTGCTTTGTGGTGCGCTTTGCCACCTCGCTGCTTGTGTGGGGGCGCTCTTGT
>VOFH01002889.1_pt1 | contig 40488 bp, 51 predicted proteins | sample 5384091 | NCBI WGS metagenome assembly VOFH01 (sample SAMN12384727, study PRJNA508395) | human gut metagenome | isolation source: healthy gut G | host: Homo sapiens
CCGCTCACTTACTCGGAAAGCAGCGGACGCGGACAGAACTGGTATCTGGAAGGACGTATCAACTATGACCGTACATTCGGCGACCACAGAATATCCGGTCTGTTCCTTTACAATCAGTCGCGTAATTATTATCCGGACAGCTACACTTATCCCCCGTAACTACGTAGGATTGGTAGGACGTGCTACTTATGCCTATCAAAGCAAATATCTGCTCGACGTAAACGTCGGCTACAACGGTTCGGAGAACTTTGCTCCGGGCAGCACACGTTTCGGTGTATTCCCTTCCTTCTCTGCCGGATGGATCGCAACTGCCCGAGAAGTTTATGGAAAACCAGAAAATCGTAGACTACCTGAAACTCAGAGCATCCTGGGGACGTGTAGGTAATGACAAGGTGTAGACTCACGCTTTATGTACATGCCTGCCGTATGGGGATCATCGGGCAGTTACAGCTTCGGTGTGGACAATCCGATTTCCCAATCGGCAGCAGCCATCTTCACGTATGGGTAACCCGGCAGTAACCTGGGAAACAGCCGACAAGCAGAACTACGGTATTGATCTTAAGTTCTTCAACAGCCGCCTGTCCGCTACCTTCGACTACTTTATCGAACACCGCACAGGCATTCTGGATCTCTCGGAATCGACCCCAAGCATCATCGCAACTGCACTGCTGCTAACCTGAACATTGGTAAAGGTAGACAACCACGGTTACGAAGTTTCTCTCGGCTGGCGCGATAAGATCGGAAAAGGATTTCACCTATAATGTGGATGCCAACGTCTCTTTCGCACGCAACAAAAATCCTCTATATGGACGAAGTGCCCAAGCAATTCTCTTATATGAACCAGACCGGTGGCTCTACCGGACGCCAAACCAGGTATACAACTACATCCGTCTCTATCAGTACAGTGACTTCATCACCGGAGCCGACGGCGAACTGACCTTAAAGCCGGAACTGCCTCAGCCTTATCAGAAGGTATATCCGGGTGACGCCATGTACCGCCGACCTCAATGGAGACCACATCGTGGACGGTAATGACAAAGCGTAGCAGGTTATGCTACCCGTCCGGAATACGTTTTTCGGCATGAACGATGGGATTCGACTGGAAAGGATTCAACTTCACCATGCAATGGGTAGGTTCAAGAACGTTAACAGAATGTATGACATCGAATACCGTATCCCTATACAAATGCCGGAAAGCGTGGTTTGCTGACCTACTTCTACGACGGTTGCTGAACTCGGACAACCAACTGGGAGCTACTTATCCGCGCCGTCGGAAGAATCGAGCTGGAACTCCGAACCTTCTACCCTCTGGTTGGTAGATGCTTCCTATCTCCGCTTGAAGAGCCTGAGCTTCCGGTTATCCATCACCGGAAAGAAATTCCTGAAGAAACTGGGCTTCAGCTCACTCGGATTAAACTTCAGCGGCTACAACCTGCTGACCTTCTCACCGCTTAAATATCTTGATCCGGAAAGTGATCTAACTGATTCGGAGATTATCCGCTGATCAAAATATAGCTTCGGTTTAAATCTTAACTTCTAAAAACGACTGTATGAATAGAATAATAAAGGACTCGGAATAGCATTGGGTTGCGTACTGATAGCCTCCTCCTGTTCTGAAATCAGCTTCGGGGATAAATTTCTGGGCGACCAGCCTGAGAGTTCCGGAGCGACTACCGAAGAAATGTTCTCTTCGAAAATAAATGCCGAAAAGGTGCTGACCAAGCATATACCGATTACCTTATGGGCTACCGACCGGCTCTGACTACAAATTGGGTGTGAACATACTTGAATCAATCACAGACTTATGTTACAGTTTCCGTGACAATATCAGTGATGGGCCTGTCAAGCTCTATTACAACGGAGCACTCAGTGCCAACAACGTCCCAAAAATTCTGCTTACCGTTATGGAAGCAAGTCTGACTGGACCACCATCCGTTACGCTTGGTTATATATCGAGAACGTAGAGAAAGTGCCCGACATGACAGCCAGCGAGAAAAGTGAACGGATCGCGGAAGCCAAAGTTTTGATCTCCTCTGCTATTTTCGAAATGCTGAGATATGTAGGCGGTGTGACATGGCTGGACCACTATGTAGACGTAAACGAGACAATGAATTTCCCCGTATCACTTTTGCCGAAACGGTAGAGAAGATCGTAGGATTGCTCAACAAGCCATCAACTCCTATCTGGCCTGGAAAGCCGAAAGCAGATGACGGACGTATGACCCTGGCAGGAGCGATGGCATTAAAGTTCAAGGTATTGCAATGGGCAGCCAGTCCGACTTTCAACTCAAACACCAAATGGCATCCGGAAGCAGACGAATATACCTGCATGGAAATTACAGTGACCAGCGTTGGAAAGATGCCGCAGAAGCAGGCGCAGCCTTTTCACAGAATTACAGAAACGGCACGAATACGAACTGATTCAACCTACGGAAGAGACGCACCGGGCAAGACGTCTGGCCTATCGTCAGGCCTACTACAACCCGCGGCGGAACAGAAATATTAATCTCTACCCGTCAAGGATATGGCTCCGATGTTCACAGCAGCTTTATCGGTCAACGTTATTACAGCGGCCCTACATTGAACTATGTAGATATGTTTCCGTGGGAAGACGGAACTGATTTTCCGGCAAATTTCGACTGGAAGTCCCTCCAAGCAACCGTTCTTTACAAAAGGCGAAATGGTGCCCACCCGCGACCCCGTCTGTATGAAAATGTAGCTTGTCCCGGAGACACCTACTGCAACGGAACAACAGCTCCTGTTTATATCAACCACGCCGATTACAAAGACGGCAGCGGATTCCTGATCATGAAGTACATCTTACAGGGAAAACAACGATCGCGAAGGTCCGGTACAATGGTCACACACCCGTCTGGCGGAAATCATGCTGGGATATGCGGAAGTACTCAACGAAGTCAACGGACGCCCTACCGACGAAGCTTACAAAATGGTAAACGATGTACGAAAGAGAGTAGGTCTGCCGGAACTTTCCAAGACGATGAATCACGATCAGTTCCTCGAAGCCGTACTGAGAGAAAGAGCACTCGAATTAGGATTTGAAGAAGTACGCTGGTTCGACCTCGTTCGCAGAGACCGTCAGAGCGACTTCAAGAAGAAGTTGTACGGACTCAGAGAAGCAGAGGTAACGACCTGAACAATCCGACTGAGTTCACCTTCGAGAAGATCGAACTGGGAGACCATTACTGGGCTACCAACTGGGATACCAAGTGGTATCTGGCTCCGATTCCTCAGGAGGAAATCAACAAGCAATATAGAATGACCCAAAACCCGGGCTGGTAAATGACACGTTAACTAATATCGTTTGAACAATGAATAAAATAAATTATATATTAATCACTCTGCTCCTGGGAGGTTCGGTATCCCTGAATGCACAGACATCGAAAGCTGCTTCGGAAATGCAGCTGGCAGATACACTGAGCATCGGCTACCAGATGAACGTATCTTCCGGACCAGCAGTTACTCTATCAACGGAGTCAATGCTTCCGCATTCGAAAAATCCCCGTACATAGATATCAGCAAAGCTTTGTATGGAAAAGTGGCAGGTCTGAATGTATATCAGGGTACAGGCTCGTCAGCCGATAACGTATCCACCCTCTCTATACACGGAAATGCCCGCTAGTATTAATTGATGGTTTCCCACGTGATATCAGTGACATCACTTCGATGGAAATCGAATCATGCTACGTTCTGAAAAGATGCGGCAGCCGCTGCCTCTACGGTATGCGTGGTGCGAATGGAGTAGTACTGATTACGACTAAACGCGGAATAAGCAATGGTCTGAAGGTAAATGTGGACTATAATTTCGGTGTCAATACCCAATTCCGTTCTCCGGACTTCGCAGATGCCTATACGTATGCGAACGCCCTTAACACCGCATTAAGCGGAGACGGTCTGCCTGCACGCTACAATGCACAGGAACTGGATGCTTTCCGGACAGGAATCTATCCGTATGACTATCCGAATGTAGACTGGTGGAATGAAACGCTGAACAACACAGGATTGACCCACAACCTGAAAATGTCTTTCAGCGGAGGTAGTGACAAATTCCGTTTTTACACGGTAGTTGACTATTACCGGGATCGCTCCATGTTGAAGAAAAACACGGAAGATACACGTTTCGACACTACACCTACAGACACACGTCTGACCGTACGTACCAATCTGGACGTAAAAGTGACGGAAAGCACATTGCTGAAAGCCGGCATTGTAGGCAGACTGAAAGAATTCAGAGGTACCCGCTATGGACGCAGCGCTATTTTCAACAAAATCTATGGCATTCCATCCGCTGCATTCCCCCATTCGTTATGAGAATGGCATTTATGGAGGTAGTTCTGTGTACGGAAACCGGTAATCCGGTAGCTCTGTTGAAAGACTACGGACATCCGTAACGTATACGGGAACACTACTGCCGACCTGAGCATCCGTCAGGATTTAAGTGCGTTGACCAAAGCGGGCTGGCAGCCGAAGCATCCGTCTCTTTTCGATAATATCGGAGGAATGAATGAAACCACCAATAAAGAGTATCGTTACATGAACAGCAATGCAAGTATCACCACGATGGTACACTGGTGACAACTCCTGCCATTTATGGTACAGACCCGAAACACTGGGGACATACAGCCTTCGAAAGGATGCTACGCAGCGATTTCCAGGCAAAGGTGGATTATAACCGCACTTTTGGCAAACATCAGGTGGGAGGAGCATTGATTTATGATATGCAGTCTGTTGTCAAAAACGGCAGAAACAACTCTCAGAAGAATCAGTCTGTGCTGGTGAACGCCACATATACTTACGACAACCGTTACAGCCTCAATGCCGTATTTAACCGCTCGGGATCAGCTTACCTGCCCGACGGAGACAAATACTCGAACTATCCTGCCGTTTCCGCTGCATGGATCGTTTCCAACGAAGCATTTGCAGGAAAAGGTGACACCGATCAATCTCTTTAAGATTCGCGCCTCTTTACGGTCTGTCCGATGGGACGGCAATCTGAGCCACGAACTATGGCGTCTTATGGCAGCGGCGGTGCCGGTTATAACTTCGGAGTGAATGCCGGAGGACAGTCCGGTGGCAGTGAAGGCGATCTGCCGGTTATCGGCCTGGTAGCGGAAAAATCACAGAAAGCGACTTTCGATTTGATCTCGCTGCTTTTGATAATCGTTTGAATGCAACAGTAGAAGGTTTCTACGAAAAACGTTCGATATACTTGTGTCAGGTGCCAATTTACTTCCGGTATTATCGGTATCACAGTAGTCAGTGAACGAAGGAATCTATAAATACAAAGGAGTGGATGCTTTTGAGTTGGAAATGATAAGATCGGTGATTTCCATTATGGTATTGGTGCTAGCATGTCATATCTGAATACAGAGGTAGTCAATGTAAACCAGGCATATCAAGAATACGACTACTTGTATACCAAGCGGGCAACGTATCGGGACAGATGTACGGCCTGAAGCTATCGGTTCTTCAACAGCCAGCAGGAATCAACAACAGTCCGCAACAAACCTTCTCGGACGTAGCTCCGGTGACGTGAAATACAAAGATCAGAACGGTGACAACGCATCGACGAGAAAGACGTTGTGAAAATGTTCGGTTCATCTGTTCCACGCTTCTATTTCGGATTCAATCTGAACTTCTCATACAAGAGACTGGAGCTCCGCTGATTTCCAGGGAATGACCGGAGTCACTGTTTCATTGCTCAACAGTCCGCTTTATAGTCCACTTGTAAGCAATGGCAACATTTCAAATACATTCCTGAATGAAGAAATAAGCTGGACACCGGAGAATAAGACCAATGCAACCATGCCGAGACTGACTACTCAAGAAAAACTTGAATAACTATCGCGCCAGCTCACTGTGGTACCGTGACGGTTCATTCCTGAAACTGCGTAACCTATTGGTAGCTTATACTTTCCCTGAAATCGCAGACTCGCTTTGCCGACCTGAAAGTATTCGTACAAGGCACCAATCTGTTCTCATTAGACAATATCCATTTTGCCGATCCGGAACAACTTGGCATCGCTTATCCGTCGACAAGAAGTTATTGGGCAGGTATCAAACTTAATTTTTAATGCAAAGTAACAAATGAACATTATGAGAAGCAAATACATACTCTTAACCATTTTGTCTTCGTTGGTCTTTGCTTGTGCAACTACCTTGACTTTGATGAAACGAACAACCTGAAGACAAAGAAGACATGTACAAGTATTTCGGTACAAGCAAATCAATGCTTACCCACGTATACTCATACATGCCACAAGGCTACCAACTGTTTGCGACCTCCGGCGGAATTTTCACCGAAGACAGATATTCCATGCGCGACTGTGCCAGTGATGACGGCGAATTCGGAGCCTATGCAGATAATATCCAGAATACCAATAACGGTAACTGGTCGCCTATTAAAACTTATGACGATTCATGGACCCTGTATCGCGGTATACGTGCTGCCAACAGCTTTATAGCAGAGATTGCCCAAGTGGACTTCACACGCTACGAGCACGACGGACAATATACAAACTGGATGAAGCAGCTGAAATATTTCCCTTACGAAGCCAGAGTGCTGCGGGCACACTACTTTTTGAACTGGCACGCCGCTACGGTGACATCGCCATGCCATTGGAAGTACTGACTGAAGAGGAAGCCAATACAATCGGCAAGACACCATTCAGCGAAGTTATCAGCTTCATTGTCAGTGAATGCGACGACGCTGCCAATAACTTGCCGGACAGCTATGTAAACGAACCGGGAGCAGAAATCGGCAGAGTGACCAAAGGCTTTGCAATGGCAGTAAAGTCAAAAGCACTGCTATATGCTGCCAGTAAGCTACATAATCCTTCTATGGATACCGAATTGTGGAAAAAGTCTGCCAAAGCAGCAATAGATTATCAACACAGGGCTTTACTCTCTCGACCCCCAGGAGAGTGCCAACAACCTCGACTCAAAAGAAGTTGTACTGATGAGGATCAATGGTGATGATCGGACTTCGAAATGTTTAATCTCCCGCTTCGCATGACTGCGGGAACACGCACTTCCAGTCTTATCCCATACAGCAATTACCCATCACAAAACCTTGTGGACGCATTCGAGACAGTCAACGGTTACAAAGTAACCCTAGAAAACACAGGATGGGTTTGCGAAGACCCTGCATTTGACCCGCAATCACCTTATGAGAATCGTGACAAACGTTTCTACCGCGCTATTCTTGCCAACGGAATGTCGTTTAAAGACTACACCATTGAAACCTTCAAAGGTGGCGCCGACGACGGAATCGTATCACAAGGCGGTTCACCGACAGGATACTTCCTGCGCAAAGTACATTCAGGAAGCTACCAGCTTTGAACCGGGTAAAAAGCTGTCAGCAAAGCATCATTGGGTGATTTACCGCTATGCGGAAACATTACTAACGTATGCGGAATCTATGGTCAACGCTTTCAATGATGTCAATTACACAGATGAGACTTATAAGTATTCTGCCTCTGTGGGCCATCAATGAAGTGAGAAAGAATGCCGATATGCCGTTGATTCCTTCCATGGGAAAAGATGAATTCATGGAACGCCTGTACAATGAATGGCGTGTAGAGTTTGCTTTCGAAGACCATCGTTTCTGGGATGTACGGAGATGGAAGATTGCCGATACTACCCAACGGGAACTATACGGAGTAAAGATCGAGAAGCAAGCGGACGGTACGTTCAACTTCTACAAGAACCTTTACGAAAACCCGTAACTGGAGAGATTGCATGTATCTGTATCCGATCCCTCAAAGCGAACTATACAAGAATACAAACTTAAATCCTCAAAACACAGGATGGTAATTAATTGTCTAATCTAATATTTAAAAGATATATGAAAAAGTTATATAGCAACACGTTAATGCAACTGATTCTTGCACTGTGCACATTCAGTTTTGTAGCATGCCAGAGTTCGACATCGACTCACAGCCGGAAGGCCCTCTCAATATCCAGATAGATGCTTTGGAGGCTTACACTGCTTTTGGCAATTCTCCAAGCAATGTAGTGTTCAACATCAGCTCCAACACTCCCTGGACGATTGAAAAGCGACCAGCAGTGGTGCAAGCCGACTCCTTTCGATGAGTGCAGCCAGTTCATTGGTGTCGGAGATTGTGGTGACAATGGAAAACAATACAGGAAAGAAAGCACGTACAGCCAAAACTGACTATCAAGGCAGAAGGCGTTGAAGGCACCAAGGTAGTTACTATCGAGCAGGCTTCGAAAGAAGACCTGGTGGTGGTTCCTTACGATGAACTGGTACCGACAGAAGGCGGCAGCATTACCTTTACCATTGCTTCCAACAAAGCCATTGGGAAATCATTCCCTTCCACCGCTTTTTTCCAATATCGACAAAACATCCGGTACAGGTAATGAAGATGCCAAAGCAGAAACCGTAACTGTGACGCTGCCTGCCAATGCATGGCGCCAAGAAGAGCAGGCACGCTGACTGTAAAAACTGAGTTTGAAGAATCCTTTACCATTACTCAAAATGGAGGATCATTGAACTGGAAGAATGATCCTCGAAAGTACAACAATCAAGCATGCCGGAACAGGCAGTGGTATGGAAAAGACTGTACTGATTCAGCGCAAACAAAGAATGGAAAGTTGAAGTTCCTAAGGAATATCAGAGTTGGCCGAAGTTGAGGCACTGAGGAAACAGAGTTGAAAGTAACGACAACAACGACTAATAATCTGATGGTAAACCGTGTCGGCCACATCATTATGAAGACCAAAGGTCATCGACGGATTTGACGGCATTACGTTCGACATCAGTCAAGGTACTGCTTTCTGGAAAGAAGGAGGAGCAGATAACTATGTTGTGGATGAGGAAACCGGTTACATGACACTCTATGGCAGTGGAATAGTCACCAACTATTTATTCAAAAGGACGTCTCGCATTCGATTTCGAATCTATCAATTTAACCGGAGAAGATTGGATTGGAGTTTAATATGTGGCCCAACTCAGGAAATACAAACTTCCATTTGCATTTCTACGCAAATAAAAGAAAGTAACTTCACTTGTGGAGGTTCAGGCTTAAACTGGACTCAGAAAACATTTACCTGGACATCGGAACAAACGAATGTAGTGAAGAAAGATTGAATTCTTGTTGTCAACAAAGAAAGATCCGTTCAGAACGCATTAGTTCTTAAACTGATTATTGATGGTGAAAAAGTATACGTATTAGATAATAAACACAATGATCCTTATGCAATGGAACCGGGAGCACCTGTATACTTCAGGATGCATACCACAAATAAAGCTTCCAATTTCACCGTGAAGTCTATCACATGGGAACCAGTAGAATAATAACCGAACCTAAAATTCAAGAGTATGAGATTAAATATCAGAAAATCAATAATTACAGGCATTTTCTCTCGCTACATTGCTAGCATTCTCTTTATTGCAGAGTTGCGATGACAGTGAAGCAGAGAAATGGGTAGACCTGCGCTATAGAGTAGAAGACTCTATCTGGTTGAAGCGAAAAATCCGGAACCAGTCTCCTTCCAGGTCAAGTCAACTGACCACGTGGGAAGTATTCGAAAATATGATTGGTACACCATCTCACCCAGTACAGGTGAGGCAGGTGAGACCTACACCGTAATCTGTTACCTGCAAAGAAAAACACTGAATTGGACGACCGTATAGACACACTCAACATTAAAAGTGACTACTGGACCGGAAAAAGATTCGTTCTGACCCAGAAAGGTACTGCTTACCTGGAATGTAGAAGGCGTGGATATGATCGACCAGGAACGGAAACAGCGAAACATTCAGCGTACTCAGCAATCAGAAATGGACTGCTAAAGTAACAGACGGTGATATTTGGCCTCCATCCAATCCGGAGCATCGGGCGAAATGAACGGAGAAATTACTGTCACCGCTTCACCGAATACAGGCGAACAACGTACCGGTATTGTAAACCATCTATGACCGACACGGGAAAATAGCCAGAGAAGTACAATGTATACAAGACGGTGTATTGTTGACACCAGATACACCGGAAAACGGTAAGTGGTTTGCTATGTATGAACAGGCTCAGCAACTCACCATCCACGTAGAATCGAATGCAGAATGGGAAGTATCCAAAGAAAAACGAAGCGGATGATACCTGGTATCACTTCGAAAAGACTTCATTCGACGGTTCTGCCGACGTCGTGATTAACGTAGACGCACACGAAGGCTCTTCTGTCCGTACCGGAATTATCGTACTGAGCACCAAAGCTGCCGAAGGCGCTACTCCCGCTTATGAAGACAATCAAGATTAAACAAGCGAATCCAACAAAGACCTGTGGTTACTGAAGTAAACAGATCCATCAGCGGTGCTTACTACGGACCGGGTGGTTTAATGCCGGGTCATTACAGCTTCTATTGGGAACCGCTTGGCGACGCCAGTCTGACTACTTTCTTCTCTTGAGCGGAAAGCATTTGACGGAGGAGACGTAGAACTTCGCTTCCATATTCTGAGCAAACGGACTCTAATTGGAAGTACAAGACCGTGGAACGGTGACGTATACAATGAGAACAGCGGCCGTGATGAGATACCAGCAAGCCAAACGTATTATCATTCGAGATACGCGAAGCTATAGATGCCAATGATCCAACTCAATCATGGATTTACTCGGAATGGATTCTCAACGGTACAGTCATAGGAAAAGCAACCAGCGACGGTGTGATAGACGCTAACGGTACAAGTGATACTTACAAAGTACCATTCTCGGATACCAAAGATGGTGGTAATTTCTCGATGACAATTTCCGGCGGCAGTGCCACACTGACTAAATGGGAATACATCGCTCCACTAGTATGGGGAGACTAATTCTCTAAAAAGATAGTGATTGCCTGAACTCCCTCAATCAGGCAATCGCTTCTAACAAACTCAAAAATCAATAAAAAGAAAAGAGTATGATGAAAAGAAAAATATTACTTATACTGAATATGGCAATCATCGGATTTTCCACTGCTGCCTGTTCGGATGATGAGACCAATTACATCACTCCGAAAAGAAATATCCGCTCACCGCTTTTTGCCGTAGCAGTAAATAATGTGTCAGCGAATACGACTTCCTATTATCATGGGAAAATAGACCAGACAACCCACAGAGTGGAAATCGGTACGATCGAGGATGCCAATACCATCACCGGCGTAGACTATACGCTAATGAGCGACGGAGCCACCATCTCACCGGACCCGGCAACATTTGTACACAACTGGAAAAAAGAACAGACAGTGACCGTCACCACCGAAGACAATCAAACAACGACCTATACTATCGTACTGACCAAGTTTGACGACACCATGAAGGACGTTCTCTTCATGGACGAGTTCGATGTAGACGGCAATCCGGACCCGACCAAATGGGTACTCTGCCAGAAAGCAGGCTCCGACTGGAACGACGAAATGTCCGAAAGTTATGACCAGGCTTACGTAAAAGACGGCAGACTTATACGAAAGCCGAAAAAATAGGTGATGAATACAAAGCCGGAGGTATCGAGACACAAGGCAAGTTTGACTTCACCTTCGGACGGGTAGAAATAAAAGCCAAAATCACCAGTTACCCCAATGGCGCATTCCCCGCTATTGGATGATGCCGAAGAAATATATCTATGACGGATGGCCGAATTGCGGAGAAATCGATATCATGGAACATGTGAAACAGGAATCCGCGATCCATCATACGATACATACTCACTACACGTATGATTTGAACATCAAAGATCCGTCCAACACCGCACAAGTAACTTGCAATTATCAGGACTGGAACATCTACGCTTTAGAATGGAGCGAAGACAAACTGACTTTCTTCGTCAATGGACAGGAGACTTTCTCTTACTCAAACCTGAAACTGGAGAATGAAGCAGAAATGAAGCAATGGCCGTTCACAAAAAGATTCTTCATTCTATCTCATCCTGAACATGGGACTAGGAGGAGACAGACCGGGCTCATGGGCAGGTCCTATCGATGATGCCAACTTACCTGCCATCATGGAAATTGACTGGGTAAAAATAACCAAGTTAGATAAATAGGTTTTAAGGTAGGAGCCAAGGTTTTTAGGAACTTCTAGAGAAAAGAGGAGGGTTTATATAGTCTCCTCTTTTCGCTTTATTATTGACCCAATTCCATTATTAGGAAGTATTTAATATACTATAATGAAAATCAAGCCTAAAAGCAAAGATGGCAATAACCAGAAAAATATAGTATCCTTACTTATCGGATTCCTTTTATTAGGCTTATTATTCAATCCGATAAAAGAAATACCTGATGTTCCTCATCAATCATTCTTGTTTACCTGTACATTCCTAGCGACAGTAATAGGTATTGCAGCTTTCTATCCCACTAAACAATTCATTCACCGACTAACTATTATAGACTTATTAGTTATTTTAATAGCGGTGGGGAACATATACTTTATCCTCCTACCTCTAACCTTTTCGGGTTAGCCTGTTTTGCTCTGATCATACTATATTGGAGCATACGTCAGACAGGAGGATTAAATGGCACTCTCTTATATACTATCATCCTCATAACTACCTTAGTCCTGTCAATTATCGGTTATATGCAGATATGCATATACTTCCCTCCCATCATCCTCATTTTGATATAACAGGTCCTTATGGCAACCCTACAATTTATGCCGGAATATTATGCTTGTTACTGAGTGCTCCGATAATGGTATTATCGCATTTCAAGTCAGATGCAATCCATAGATATACTTATTTAGTGAGTTTTCTTACGTGTATTATAGCTCTGCCCATATTGTGGCTTACTCACTGTCGTTCCGCCTGATAGCAGTATTAGCTATCATCAGCTATTCCATTTATAGTCGCTTTTCAATCTCTTTTTCGATGGGGGTATATCAACCTTGATTACAATTGGCTACTTTTCGTGCTTTGCTATATCAGTTCAAACCGGCCTCAGCTGATGGAAGAATACTGATCTGGAAAGTTACCGCACAAATGATAAAAAGAGAAGCCTTTACCGGCTTTGGTCCTCATGGCTTTACTGCCAACTATATGCATTATCAAGGTGAATATCTGAAAAAAGAAGGAAACATATATGAAAACAGTTGGCAGATAATAATCATTATGTCTACAACGAACCTTTGCGCTTTGGACAGTAGAATATGGAGTGGCAGGATTGCTACTTTATATTGAATATTATATTGCATTTTCTCATATAAGAAAAAGAGATACAATCTTTATCCGCCCAAGCGATATACATAGCCGGACTTATCTGGGGGATTATTTTCTTATCCCGACCAGACTTTCCCTGATTCTGGCTGTTATGACTATAGCACTGGCAGAAATGTCCAACAGACAAAGAGAATGTGTAATTAAACAACTTCCTCACAAATACATATTTCTGAAAGCAGTCATTTTCCTTGCCATAGCAGGACAGGGATCTCTACTAATAAAAACGTTTCAATGCCACCGGGAATTATATCAAATTTCCCATCGTACTTCAATCAATCACCGGAAGAAATTATGACGAACCTTTCACTACTGAAACAGCAATGAAGAATGAAACAATATTTTGGCCATACTATTGTCACACTCTTTACAAAATTACAGAGAGACAGCATCTTACCGGATAAGTTTTACTTATTGGGGAACAATTATATCCAAGCACACATACCTATATTCTTAAAGGCGACGCTCTACAACGTACAGACAAAATAAAAAGAGGCTGAGGCTGCTTATTGGGACGGCTCACTTTATGGTCCCCTCCCGACAGAAAGCACGATACAAGTTAGCTCTCATGTACTATCAACAAAAGCGTATCTCTGAAGCAAACCGACTAGCCAATGAAGTGCTTACCGAAAAAGTAAAAGTATACGGTTTTGAAACCTATGAGATGCATAGAGAATTACGAAGGATTTTCGAAGATCAACTAAAATAATTATTCACTAGAATCTAAGAACATGAAAACAAAAAAGAATCAAACGACCAGTTTGTTACCTTGTCGGACTTCTTGCCTTTGGTCTGATTCTGTATTCCTGCTTACAGGACGAAACAGATCTGGACTCACAAGAAACGACAGGAAAATTATTAAAGGTAAAAACCGTGAGCTGAGTATAGATGTAGCACGGAGTTGGTAACGAAGCTCATCAGACACCTGTAGTTACTACCCGCTCTGTTGCTACTCATTTCGAGTTAATGACTAAGCTGCATTGGAAGAAGGGCTACGAAAATCGAAAAGGAAAGTTTGAAGTAGTGGAAGTTCCTCTACTGACAAGAGGAGGCGCAGTCTTGATGGATAGTGAAACCATGGAAAAATGTAAGGACACAGAGCGCGGAAAGATACGAAACATATCCCGAATGGTGATCATCAAGAATCTGGAAACAGGAGAAATCATCAATTTTGTGATGCATATCGTAAGGTACTTTATGACTATCTTATGAAAGCTAAACACTTTGAAGATAATAGTTACTTGTATCGTGCTCCTGATCTAAGCGGCAGTGTTTACTTCTATGAACCGGAAGGTGGCTTAGTTAATGGTTGGCAATATGAAAATGGAAAAATCGTAGCAACGATTAGCCAGGGGACAGAAGAAGGGCTAAAATGCAAGCTACTGCGGATACACGTAGCGAAAGCTCAGAATGTCATTATGAAAGTGTCTTTGTTGAATATGATGAATGTACACCATTTATTTATGAAGATCCTGAATACGGAATCGGCTTCGGTATCGAGTGCCGTACTCGAACAAAATATGAAACCAAATTAGTATGCAACAACATATACTATGATAAAGATGGTAATGCCCATACATGGTTCCTCCAGAAGTAGATGGCGGTGGTGGCGTTGGAGGAGTGGTATCAACCAGTGGCTCCTAAAGCAAAAGCGATATTTCGTAATTCCAATATGACAGATAATAGCTGGAAAAACAATTGAGAATCTACTTAATAAAATGACTAAGACCAAGATTGGTGAAGCTTTATATCACAAATTACAAGAAGCACTCAAGGGAAAAACTTTGATTATTCAATTTATTAGTGACAATATGAATAGTAATTTCGATCCTGGTTTAGGAGGTATTAAAATGAGAATGGATATAACTAGCAGTGCTCTTTTTTGCATGAGATGGTTCATGCTCTCCAATCATATACAGAGCAAGAAACATGGAATGCAACGCAGAAGTTGAATCGAGAATTGAAGCACATCTCATTCAGCAAATATATATAAATAGTTTGGAGGCAAGCGAAAGGACTTGTGGTACGAAAAAGCAAGAATGACTCTAGATGGAATGCAACACGTCTTTTGGTAAGATATATCGATGAGTTTGGCAATTTACGACCAGGGATAACTGCTGAAAATTGCAAAAATAATTCCTAAAATTATAAGTGACTTCAGAGACGTGGGGTATGATAATATTGATTATCCTTGGCTTAATAGCAGAAAAGGATTAGATAATTTCAACAATTTAAGAAGTTTGTATCAATAATAAAACAAAGAAATATGAAAAATATATTATATTAATCAGCCTATTGTATAATGTTTCATTGGCTATTGCTCAAACAAATTATTATACAACAACTAAAAACTTTAACGAGCAGGGATACATCTATCAATGCGATGTAGATACTGAGAGCGGGGATATAAATTTGTATAACAAGAATAATAAATGGACATACATAAAACAAATGAAGAAAGCAAGCACAAATACCCCATTTTATGTAACTCCAGAAACTATAGTCCCTTATATGTTAAAGATAAGAATGAGGCTTATAATGATTCCATTTTCAAAGTGATCGTTAATAATGCTTTTGCTGACTATAAAGGAAAGATGAAAGGATTCGAACTGATCATAATTACTTTGTACTGACTCTGAAACAGGAAAAATAAGCGAAGTTCTTTTCAATTTTGCTGGTTTCACACCTTATGCTACTATACCTGTATCCATTTATCGTGAAATAGAGATCAAGTTGATTGGTCTAGTATACATTAACCCCCTTGGCTAAAACATTGAACTATGTATACCAATGGTGGCCAATAGAACCTAAATAGCCTATCTTTAGCTTTAATGTTGATAAAAGCAGTTTCTATAATAAGAGGTTATTCTAAGATAGAATAGTCTCTTATTATAGATATTAAAATTTCGACAATCAGCACATATAAATACAATGAAAAAAAAACAATTATTACAACAGTATTACTAATTACAATGTTACCAATAATGTGTCAACAGCGTCAAATGAGCCTCGATGTTACATTTGACAAAGAAAAGAAATGCCTGACATTTACTTTCAAAAACAACGATAAGAATCTTGAAGCTATTCTCCGGCATTCTCAAACGAATGATGGAAGTGATACAGGAAGCTTTTATGATTTAAACATTTATGATAAGAATAATAAAAAGATAGGCTATAGTAGATGTATGTATCATCCAACAGAGTTATATCTTAATTTCCTCCCGGGAGAAACTAAAAAAAGTAATATCAATTTATTAGAGCTAAAAAAGGGGATACGTAAAAGACTTGGATTCAATATATAAGATACAATTACATTGTGTAGTTTATAGTTGGACTTTTAAAAGAGATGATAATGGAAAACGAAATAAAGAACTTTACGAGAAGGATTATACATTTTATTGGAAGTAGTAATATGGATATCTTTTTTGATTTGAGAGGCAATATAAACAGTAATCCATTTTAGTAATGAAAGGTTATTCTATTACAGTATAACCTATTATAACAACTTAGTTATGAATAGATTATTAGGATTTGAATTAAGACTCATATTGGGTTGAAATGACTAAAAGACATATTTGTATATATAGTTCATTATAAGTACATATTATCATGGAGAATATCATAATAACATTAATCAGTATACTATTTTGTATGATACATGCATTTGCTCAAACAAATTATTATACAACTACTAAGACTTTTAATGAGCAGGGTTACACTTATCAATGTGATGTACTTGACAAAGCCAAATTCGTAAGGCTTTACAACAAGAAAAATAAGTTTACTTATGCAGATCAAATCAATAAGAGTACAGATAAAACAATAACTATAGCCGAAGAAAATGAAGAGCATATTGAAAGAGAAACATGGACTAAACCTAAATGTTTTTCCATCATTAATAATGCTTTCTCAAGTATAGAGAAACAGAGGGTCAAAGGTAAAAGCGTTGACGATTATTTTATATATCAATCCAGATGATGGTAAAATTGCAGAAGTAGAATATCAATTTGTATCTTTTGGTCCTTATGCAACAATTCCTGTTTCTGTATATCACAATATAGAGGCAGAATTGAAAAAAAAATATCTGGTTTACACCTACAAAGGAAGGCGCCAAATATAATTACATATTTTTAGGCTGGAGGCATGAAGTGAAATAAAAGAAACTGCGCCAATGAGACACCTTAATCAAAAAAGTAAAAGTATACGGTTTTGAAACCTATGAGATGCATAGAGAATTACGAAGGATTTTCGAAGATCAACTAAAATAATTATTCACTAGAATCTAAGAACATGAAAACAAAAAGAATCAAACGACCTGTTTGTTACTTTGTCGGACTTCTTGCCTTTGGTCTGATGCTGTATTCCTGCTTACAGGACGAAACAGATCTGGACTCACAGGAAACGACAGGAAACATTATTAAGGTAAAAACCGTGAGCTGAGCATAGATATGGCACGGAGTTGGTACGAAGCTCATCAGACACCTGTAGTTACTACCCGCTCTGTTGCTACTCATTTCGAGTTAATGACTAAGCTGCATTGGAAGAAGGGCTACGAAAATCGAAAAGGAAAGTTTGAAGTAGTGGAAGTTCCTCTACTGACAAGAGGAGGCGCAGTCTTGATGGATAGTGAAACCATGGAAAAATGTAAGGACACAGAGCGCGGAAAGATACGAAACATATCCCGAATGGTGATCATCAAGAATCTGGAAACAGGGGAAATCATCAATTTTGTGATGCATATCGTAGGCACCTATGACTATCTTATGAAAGCAAACATTTTGAAGACAATAGTTACTTGTACCGGGCCCCGATCTAAGCGGCAGTGTTTACTTCTATGAACCGGAAGGTGGCTTAGTTAATGGTTGGCAATATGAAAATGGAAAAATCGTAGCAACGATTAGCCAGGGGACAGAAGAAGGGCTAAAATGCAAGCTACTGCGGATACACGTAGCGAAAGTTCAGAATGTCATTATGAAAGTGTCTTTGTTGAATATGATGAATGTACACCATTTATTTATGAAGATCCTGAATACGGAATCGGCTTCGGTATCGAGTGCCGTACTCGAACAAAAAATATGAAACCAAATTAGTATGCAACAACATATACCATGATGAAAATGGTAATGCCCATACATGGTTTCCTCCAGAAGTAGATAGTGGTGGTGGCGTTGGAGGAGGGTATCAACCAGTGCTCCTAAAGCAAAAAGCGATATTTCGTAATTCCAATATGACAGATAATAGCTGGAAAACAATTGAGAATCTACTTAATAAAATGACTAAGACCAAGATTGGTGAAGCTTTATATCACAAATTACAAGAAGCACTCAAGGGAAAAACTTTGATTATTCAATTTGTAAGTGACAATATGAATAGTAATTTCGATCCTGGTTTAGGAGGTATTAAAATGAGAATGAATATAACTAGCAGTACTCTTTTTGCATGAGATGGTTCATGCTCTCCAATCATATACAGAGCAAGAAACATGGAATGCAACGCAGTTGAATCGAGAATTCGAAGCACATCTCATTCAGCAAATATATATAAATAGTTTGGAGGAAAGCGAAAGGACTTGGTGGTACGAAAAAAGCAAGAATGACTCTAGATGGAATGCAACACGTCTTTTGGAGGAATATATTGATGAGTTTGGCTATTTACGGCCTGGGGTAACTGAAGAAGACCTACAGAAAATACTAAATCCGAAGTGCATCGAAGATTTCCGGAACGTAGGTTATGATAGTGTAGATTATCCATGGCTTAACAGTAGGAAAGGGTCAGATAATTTTAGAATTTACAAAATCTATATAAATAACACAGGTAAATATTATGAAGAAGATATTAACATTAATCAGTTTTTTTATTTAACATAGTGTTTGCTTTAGCGCAAACCACTAATTATTATGCAGTAACTAAAAACTTTTAACGAACAGGGATATACTTATCAATGTGATGTAAGTGGAGGAAGATATGTTACATTATATAATAAGAACAATAAATGGACATATGTAGACCAAATGAAAAAAGGGACTAATACTCCATTTTATGTAACACCGGAAAACTATAGTCCCTTATATGTTAAAGATAAGAACGAGGCTTATAATGATTCCATTTTCAAAGTGATCGTTAATAATGCTTTTGCTGACTATAAAGGAAAGATGAAAGGATCGAAACTTACAATAATTACTTGTACCGATTCTGAAACAGGAAAAATAAGCGAAGTTCTTTTCAATTTTCCCGGTTTCACACCTTATGCTACTATACCTGTATCCGTTTATCGTGAAATAGAGACCAAAATTGATTGGTCTAAAGTTTACATTAACCCTTAGCTAAAACATTGAATTATGTATACCAATGGTGGGCAATAGAACCTAAATAGCCTATCTTTAGCTTTAATGGTGATAAAGCAGTTTCTATAATAAGAGGTTATTCTAAGATAGAATAGTCTCTTATTATAGATATTAAAATTTCGACAATCAGCACATATAAATACAATGAAAACAATTATTACAACAGTATTACTAATTACAATGTTACCAATAATGTGTGTCAACAACGTCAAATGAGCCTCGATGTTACATTTTGACAAAGAAAAGAAATACCTGACATTTACTTTCAAAAACAACGATAAGAATCTTGAAGCTATTCTCCGGCATTCTCAAACGAATGATGGAAGTGATACAGAAGCTTTATGATTTGAACATTTATGATAAGAATAATAAAAGATAGGCTATAGTAGACATCCTTATCATTCAATTAAAACATATCTTAATTTTTATTCCGGAAGAAACGAAAACAATCGACGTTAACTTATCAGAACTGCAAAAAGGAGGATATGTAAAAGACTTGGATTCAATATATAAATACAATTACATTGTGTCATTTATAGCTGGACCTTTAAAAGAAATGACAATGGAAAACGGAATAGAGAACTCTACGAAAAGGAGTATACATTTTATTGGAAATAGACCTTAAAAGATAGGATGATGAAAAAAGAAATGGTTAAATTATTTATATATCTCCGGAATGCTTCTACTAGTTTCTTGCACTCAAAAAAGTGCTTTAGACAAAACGTTGTCATCCGCCAAAGAAAACCGTTCGAACTGCAAAAGGTTTTAAACATTACGCAAACGACTCGTTGAAGCTAGAAGCTGCCAAGTTTCTAATCTCCAACATGCAGGGATCATACGCCAATGACTCCAACTTGCAAACTGTATATGCTCCTTTTTACAAGATATACGACAATGTCAGAAAGAAATACAATTATGAAATAAATAAGAAATGCGGAGAAGAAATTGACAGTTTATGGCAAAGTGTTCTGCTTTGTATACTCAGATGAATTGATGGCAAAAAACAGGAACGATGCAGAGCACTTAAAAGCCTCAACTATTATCTCTGAAATTGAAATGGCATTCAAAGCATGGAAAGGGAACGTATATACGCAAAATTGTTCCTTTCATGAGTTTTGTGAATACATCTTGCCATACCGGAGAGAAAACGGATTGGTAATCGACAATTCAAGAGATAGATATTATCAACGCCATCATAAAGACTTTTATGCAACACATGGAAAGAACGTCATGGAGAAGACCGACTCTTTATTGTTTCTTTATAAAGATATCGTTCATTCTCCCTACTATGTTCCATTCATCCCAATATTAACTGCATCTACATTCGAAAAGATAAAAACCGGTACATGCGAACAGCGATGCTGGTTCAACTCCTTGCTACTTTCATCAGTAGGAATGGCCGCCGCCGTAGATTTCGTTCCGTATGGGGCAATCGCAACGGAGGGCACAGCTGGAACGTGATTATTGTAAACGGAGAGTCTTATGCTTTTGAAGCATTCTGGGATGACGACCGTTGGAAATATAAACGTATTTATAATAACAAATCATACGATAGCTTTTGGGAAGTTCAGACTGCCCAAAGTCTATCGCAAGACTTTCTCCAATCATATGGAAGGTCCATTATCCGATGAGAAAGTTACACGTGAGGATATTCCACCTCTATTTCTGAATGAAAAAGAAGAAAGATGTATCTTCTGAATATTTTGAAACTCAAGATGTACGAGTGGTATTGAATACAGATTCTATTAATCCGATCCCCGGTTATGCTTATTTATCAGTTTACAACTATCAAGACTGGATTCCTGTTCAGTGGGGCAAGATAAAAGGGCAACAAGTAACATTCGACAAAATGGGAAAAGATATTGTATACCTTCCTACTTATTATGCAAAAGGGAAAAGCATACCGGCAGGACAACCATTCTGGTTAAAATCCGACGGTACCCTGCAAAATCTGTCTGCCAACGGAGAAAAGGGGCAAGTCGTAATTCGCAATTTTGCGGGCCAAGTGCCGTTCAACGAGAACAGGAAGAACCTGACTTCATTAAAAGGAAGCGAACTTTGGGGAAATGAAAAATGGGGAAAAAGATAAACTATTGTATACCATCAATGATACATTACAGATACAACATCAACTTTTCAGAACAAGACGACCTGATGTCTTATCGATTTGTCCGGCTTTTTATTACCATCGCCCGCATTGCTCTAGGAGAACTTTCATTTATAGTGCAGACAAACCGATCACCGGCATTCAAATCCTGTCTCCTTTGCCGCATAACAACGAAGATGAAAAACCGGAAACGCATTGACGGATTGAGCGATACCGCCTTCAGCGGAGAAGCATCCCAAAGGATATATTGATTTTGATTTAAATAATGAATACAAAATTATCTGCTATAGAATAAGTCCCTATATAAGATCATGGCTTTGGCAAATCGAACACATATGAATTATCATATTGGGAAAATGAATGGCGTACAATTGAACGCAAAGAAGGGAATGGCAGAAGCTATCTTATATTCAACAATGTCCTCGAAAGGCATTATTGAAATTAAGTCACTGCAGTAAAAAATTAAGAACATCATAGAATCTTCCTTTCTGAAGATAGTCATTTGGTTATAAACTCGTAAAAAACATTATTCTTAATATCAATTCATTATGAAACATGTATTATACGCATTATTAACGGCTGTAAGCATTTTATTCACTAGTTGCGGACCCTCTTCTAATACCAACAACCCACAGGTGCCCAATGTGCCTCAACCGCAGCCTCAGCCCCAACCGGGAAGTCACCCAGAAAGTAGTTATCGGCTACCTTTGCGCTTGACGACTGGGAGTTTGAAAATTTATTTCCTACGATAGAATGGAAGTATCTGACGCATATCAATGCCAGCTTGCAAGGTAAAAGCAGACGGCACACTCAACATCGAACCTGTCCGGAAGAGAAAGTGTACGTGAAACGGCTCCAAGTATAATGTCAAAGATTCTGATATCTTTAAAGAACAGTCAGGGGGGAGTCCACTACCGCCATCAATGATCCGAAAGCCAGAAAAGAACTGATCACAACAGATTATTGCATTCACTAAAGAATATAAACTGGACGGCTTCGACATCGATTATGAGAATATGACAACTGAGTTAAGCAATTTTCCCTCATTATTGGTTTTGCCAGAGGTTTATACCTGGCAAAAGAGAAAAATATGCTGATGACCCCGTCAACGGCCGCTGGCTTAATTACGGAACCGAATGGGGAGCAATACTTGACTATATCAACCTGATGAGTTATGACCGGGGAGCATTTACCGACAAACCGGTCCAGCATGCTTCATATGATGACTTTTTGTGAAAGACCTCAAATACTGGAATGAACAATGCGTGCAGCCAAAAGTAAAATAGTGGGAGGACTTTTATGGATATTCCTGGGAGGAAAGTCTGCAAGGCGCAGTGGATGCCGTTCGTGGAATCCGAGAAGGGCATGCTCAAACATCTTGGAAATGAAGCAGCGGACAAAGGATAATATAGGCAAGACTTATTATAACGGCCGCCCTACTATAGCCAACAAATGTAAGTTCATCAAAGAAAACGATTATGCCGGCGTGATGATCTGGCAATTATTCCAAGATGCCCACGATGATAACTATATGACTTTAAAGCTCATAAACGTTGTAGGCAGAGAAATGGAATAATAGACGAGATATACCGCTCTTGCAGAAGACCCTATCCTGTCGTGCTTTTCACCTATTGTTATCAGATTTTTATGGGGAGATTTTTTCATCGTTCCACTGAGTGATTCTGATCTCATCACTAGAGTGAACAGATCTCCTCAAGGGCAAGATCGTTTCACCTGGGTGGAACATGATGAAGATGTCGGTAAGAAAACAAGTATAGGCTTGATATAACAAAGATATAAGGTATCCGAGCTACAAAGTACCTGTTATTTGAAACTGATATATGAGATATTAACCCCTCAAAGGGGTAGAAGTCTGTTTACCTACTTACGCAAGGAAAGGGAAATGAGAGATAAGCAAAAAGGATGAGAGATAAGCCAAATTAAAGCTATTTTGCGTAGAAAACGTAAGCGTCTCGGCGATGTCGTCTTTTGTGAAAAAAAATCTCCTTATCCTTTCTTTTCAGATTCTATTTCTGTTTTCCTTCCATTTAGGCAATAAATCTCTATATATTTTCCTGTCTGTATTTTGGTGGTAACTTCGCCGCTTTGTTAATCACATCGGCTATATACTCGAATGTATTTATGCCATGCATCCTGCACGAACATGCCAATGAATATAGTATTACCCCTCTTTCAGCCCCTCTTTATGGCTTCCGAAGAAAAGTGAGTTTCTTCTGATAGTGATATATACCGATTATACTCTCTGACAAAGGTTGTTAACCCAGATGGTACTCTTTGAAAGATATCCTCATGGGCCTTCAATGATAGTGTAATTAATGGCCTCTGCTTATTTAAGCAGCAATAAGTCCGGCTTTGTCTGCAGGCTCAATAATTTCTTTTTTATCTTCCTGGATTGGCGGGGCATACTGTTTTTCTATGTGCGAGATTGTCTTTGATTGTCCATCCCTGATAGCTTGTCCCGATGTTCATGTTCCTTTTGGCCCATAGTTGGTTTATCATTTCAACTATCTTTCGGGCGTCCGGATCCTTATCCTGTTCAAGAAACTTTCGTTTGACCGTACTGGAAGGCATACGATCCTCGTGATATTGTGATATTGGTCGGTTTGTTTCCTGTATGGGGCGTATGCATCACTTTTGTACTGTTCCTTTATAGGTTTGAGGAAATCAAAAAGCACCTCCTGTCTATGGATCCGTCCTCATAGAAATAGAGCACCAGCTTTAAGATTCGCCACCGCTGCTGCTTAGATATACCCTTTTCATACCCCTTTGCCTTTACTGTTTCTTCTCTCCGAACCAGTATTTTTTGTGATATGTTTCGTCACAAGAGGTAGGGATCTTCAAGCACCACTTCTCTGAGTGCTTCGCAGGTTTTCGAACAAAACAGCTGTTTTACTCAGCAGATGATGGGCAGTGGGCACTCGAGTTCGAACCCGTTTTCCCTGAAAGAAGCTAACGATACGTTCTACTCATAAGAGTAGATATCGCAACTGGCATAAACCGGCAACGAACGAACCGTCATATTGGGAATTCAAGAAAAGGCGGCGGGGGCGCAACTGCTGAAGAAGACCGTTTCATTAAAGCTATAAATATTCTGTCGATAAAGCAATGAACTTTGGCGAAACATAGACATATCGGATAGAATCACGGTATCCCATATAATTTGGCAAGAGACATACTGAAAGGGGATGATCGGGATTGACTTCGATATCTTTTCTTCCAGTTCAAAATGCCTTTACGTTTGGTTGTTATTCCCCCGTTCTTTTGGGAAGCAGACGGACGGGACGGAGCTGTCTCAGAAACGGTTGCGACTTATCAGATATTTGCTTTTTCAGACTCGTTGCTGACAAGCTTACCTCAAACTGCGGCTAATGTTCTCCTGCTTTTTCAGTTTGCCGTTTCAGCGTCAGCGCTTCTTCCAGGGATTGAACGGCATCGGTCAATTTGCTGAACCTGTGAAGTCAGTTCACAGATCAGACGCTGACTTTGTTGCTCACGCTTGTCAGCAGCTTTAATCTGTTCCTTGAAATGTCTGTTCTGTTCCTCCAGAAGTTCTATGACCGGTCTTTTTCATACCTCAAAGATACGAAAAAGAACCCAACAAAGCTTTTTATTATACAATTACATTATAAAATACTGTTTGTCAGATGGTTGGCATCAATACGGCTTCAGCCGGAATCGTTTCCTGCACTTGGTTGACCGGAGGGAGACGCCCTGCATAAAAAGAAACTCTTCCTGGAAAGCTCGTAAGCACCCGTAGAAGGATTAAAACGCGGGACTTCGAAGGTACCTTCTTCAGACGCTTCTGGTAAAGAATAAAACCATCCGTATCCCAACGTAAAATCTTAACCATGTCCCGTTTGTGGGAAAAGAAAACAAAAACATCTCCTGAAACGGGAGAAAGTGACATGTCGGACTTGATCAGCTGATAAAGTCCCGTCTGCTTTTACGCATATCGACATAATGCTGACACAGGTAATAACGCATATTTTCGGTTCAAAAGCAAACATGATTGTTCCTCCTGTATTTACGGTTGTAAAGGTCAATAAAACAGTGAATACCAAAAAGAACTTCCTGCTTGATGGAAATAATCACCCCATCCGGAAAAATATTGATACCATAAAGCATATCGAAGAAGAGGACGGACGGGCCGAAGGCGCGGATGAGGAACCAAAGGACTGAAGCAGGGTACCGGCTTTTCGGAGGAAGAAGCCGAAAGGGAAGAACGAAGTTCACGAATGCGAATGCCGTGCCGAGAAAGCCAGAGTTCCATACCATGATAATTAACATGACACTCATGACAATAACTACGAAGAGTTAAACAGGAGAAGATATCAGACGGGATTTATACTAAGACAGGGTTTGAGTGTATAAAGCGTGTGCAGTCATATAAGTAGGAATTGATTAATATGAAAGCAAAGATATGAAGAAGTAGAATTAAAAGAAAAGACGACATCGCCGAAGAGACGCTTACGTAAAAGAATGAGAGATAATACCAAAAAAGAAGTATCTCATTGCATATCGTTCTGATTATATGATATTTACCTCATACAGAATGAGAGCATGAGACTAATATTTATTTTTTATTTCTAGTATATGTTCTTTAAGTTCAAGTTATCAATGCGATTTACTTATCCTGTTTTTCTATAAGCGGAAGGAATCTCTCCTTTTTATAGACTTGAAAAACCTACTGAAATAACGCAAAGAGGCGAAGCCGACCACTTCGGAGATTTCAGTAATGTTCATGGTAGTAGTAGTAAGTAACACGATTGACTGCTCAATGCGCTGCTTATTCACATAGTCTACAATCCCCATACCCGTGATGGCCTTCACTTTATTGAATAACAACGAACGGCTGATGCACATATTAGTAGCAAGGAATGCAAACATCCAGTTCGGATTACTCTCATATTATCCGCAATCAATGTATTCAATTTCAGCAGGAAAGTTTCATCCGCATTGCTAAAGCTCACTTCCTTTGTGTCAGCAGCTTATCATCTTTATATCTTGCCCGTATCTGTTCGCGCTGCCTCAACTGATTATGAATCAATGCCAGCAAACCGTCTATTTCGAAAGGTTTCGGCAAAAAGGCGTCCGCTCCGGTCTTATAACCGGTATACATATTCTGAGAATTATGATAGGCGGTCAATAAGACAAAAGGAATATGGCTGATATCCAAATTAGTCTTCACTTCCCGGCAAAGTTCAAACCCATTCATCCGGAGGCATCAGCTGACATCACTGATGATAATATCCGGCAATCGGTCTTTGATCTGTTCCTCCCTCTTTCCCATCCTTGGCAAACATATACACGGGCAAAATAATTACTCAGCGTTTCTTTCAGATAGTTTCGCAGTTCGAGAGTATCTTCGACCACCATCACTGAATATTTTTTCAGGAAGGTATAATCGATTCTATCCGGTTCATTCACTTCCACGCCTGTAGCTGCTTCCACAGAAGCTGGTTCCAGCTGTCCGCAAGTATCCGTGAATAAGGGTAGTTCAAAATAAAAGATGGCCCCTTTCGCTGCATTCGAAGCGCCCACTCTTCCTTTTTAGATGAGACTCTTGTTAGGATAATCCGATGCCGCTTCCTTCCTTTTTTCTATAACCTCAATGAAACTGAGAAAGAGAATCTGTGTCTACCATATTCAGTCCCATCCCCTTCATCCCTGACAGAGATCCGAACCCAGCTTTCTCTTCTTGTGACAAGGTGGTAATCAGTGTAGTAGTGGTGCCCGATTCGCTAAACTTCAACGCATTCATCAGGAAGTTGGAAAGAACGAACTCGCACTTATTCTGAGTCGAATGGTGCCTCTTTTATCTGTTCGTCCAACTCATATTGAGTCTCGATACCTTTCACATGAAACTCAGCTGATGAACTTATCTCGACAGAGCGCACCCACTCATTCAAAGGATGCGGCAGAATATGCAGCATATCTTTTCCTTCTTCCAGCTTCCTTTACATCGAGTACCATATCGATGATACTCTTCATCTGGTATGCCTGCTTATAGATCGGGACCAACAACTTTTCCACATCCTGCTTGTCCGACTCCTGATTGATAATACGCTTTAATGGTGCGCAAATCAGTGTAAGAGGAGTGCGAAGTTCATGACTGATATTCGTCAGAAATTAATCTTTTCTTCATACATCTTATTTTCAGACGCATAATCTCCCGTTTCTGTTTGGCTTTCTTCTTGCGATAGAAGTAGTAGACAATGCTATAAGCCACTGCTCCCAACAATATATATAATCCCACATAGAACCAACCGGTCTTCCACCAAGGCGGAGTAACCACAACATGCAGAATGGGTTGTTTCATACTCCACCTCCGTCACGGGTATAATAAGAAGCGGTAATCGTATACTCCCTATCGGCAGATAGTTAATAACCAAAGAGTTTGAATTGGAACTCGCCAATTCCTGATCGAGTCCCTCGATATTGAAACGAAAGAAATTCTTGCGGAATACATCGCCTTTCATTCAGCAGTACTTTCAGTTGCAGGGAAGAAAAGTTCCAGGAACTTGAATTGTTTCAGCCGCTTCCTGCGGCTCTTCGGATAACGAGACAGGCAGACCGTTTAATAATACATCCAGCAGTTCGACCGTATAATCCCTCATCTGTATCAAAATGAACGGCAGAGTTTATCACCGTCATGCCTGTGGTACCACCGACAAAAACATCTCCGTTGTCGGCAAGAAGAGTAGCATGAAAGATGTATTCGTTAGGCAGAACTCCATCTACCTCCTCCAAGGTAGCAAAATTATGGGTACGGGAAGAATAAACAAATAAATGACGTCTCGTTCCTATCCAGATTCGATATTGATTATCGGCAACAACAGAAGCTACATCCTGAAACAGGCTTGTATTTATCAGCTCACTCTTCCCTGTCCGTGGATCATAACGCACCAAGCCTTCGGCAGAAGCCAGCCAAAAACACCATCCTGGTCCATAGAGGCATCACTGATAGTGTATTGCCCTTTATAAATCGTCCGGAAAGTCCCTTCCGAAGAATCATACTCACAAATATTCTTCAGATCGGAAAGGTATGTCTTTGCACCTTTCGTAGGTATTATCAGTGGAGAATGACGCTCGTACTCTTCTCCCATAGTAGCCACTATATCAAACTTACAGGTGACCCATATCATATATAAAATATGCTGGGCACTGAAAAGAATTTTAGTCTTCGTTATCCGCTGGATATTAACAGAAAAACCATTGATACAGGTCTGATCATTCATTTCCTTGTCAATCAGCACAAAGGGACGTATCTGCCCCGTTTGCTTATGAAAGATAAAGAGTCCTTTATTAAAGGAGAAGAACAACAGTTCGTCAGGAGTATATTCCACAATGGAAACAACTTTCTCATATTTGGTGGCAGGATAATGTTTGAAGGTACCCGATACCGGATCAAACCGGTTGATACCTCCCCATCGGTTCCCCACCCAGACTATTCCGTCACTATCCTGAAAGAAACTATTGATAGTCTGGTTGCTTAATCCGTACAGATTGCCAAAAGGAACGTTCTGATAAGAACAGGCATACACATTCTTTATACCAATCAACCCTCTTCTGATACTGCCTGCCCACATATTATTGGCCGGGTCCAGATAGAGGCGGTATATAGTATTTGCTGGAAAGGAATGAACATCATCCTGTTTTTGTTGAATATTAGTAAATGAGAAATCATCTAAAGAGATTATATTGATTCCACCACCATCAGTGGCTACCCAAAGCTGATTATCTCTCTCCATGATATCATGAATGACATCATACGTCAAAGGAGAATTTGACGCCGTAAAGTGTTTTATCAGCTGGTCTCCTGATAGCAATACAGTCCGTTACCATAAACACTTACCCACAGACGCTTGTAGGAGTCCAGATAGATACTGGTATAGTTATTTTCTGTAAACGACTCTATTTTCTTCACTTCATACGTCTTCATATTAAAGGAATATATGCCGTGCCAACGTGAATTGAGCAGGATATTCTCTTCATCATAACGTATCATCTGCCAAAAGGGATTGTAATAAACAGGGTCTTGCGCATAATACAAAGGTTCCAGCTTATTAGTGGCATAGACATATTTGTATATGGCTCCTGATCCTCCCAGTAAGATTCCTCCTTCAACCAATAAATAGGAAGCAACATAGATTGGTTTACCATTATTCAATAAAGTTCTGAAACTATCACTCCCTCTGTCGTAAAGGCAAATGCCGTTCATCGTAGCTACCCAAAGATTGCATAAAGAGTCCTCAGCGATAAAAGTGATGTTGTTGGAAGGCAGTGTTTTTTCATCTCCCGGCCGATGCAGATATTGCTTCAGATGGTCACGGTCATAACAATTCAAACGGATTCCGTACCAATCCAAAGATACCCCCGATGATCATTCAGAACACATTGTACTTTCGACTGTGAGAGTCCTTCCTTTATTCCAAGTTGTTTGTAATAATAATAAGGAGACTGGCTCAATATAGGTTGTGCAATACCTACAAAGAAAACAATAGATATATTTTAAATAGAATCTTTCTCATAAATAGCCACATAATACTGTACAAAGGTGTAAATATAGGAAATTCTATTTAAATAAAACTGTTTTATATTAATTTCCCTTAATTATAGAACATTTCTTTAATAATACTTGCGCACATAAAAAGAAATGCAGATTTACTCAAAACCTATTTTTTTCCAAAAAATATTAGTTTCTCCTTATATTATAAGGTAGGGCGAATCTTTTTTTTTTTTGCCCCGAAATATCATGGTACAAGCCATTATAAAAGAAAGAATTATGCAAAAAACCTTGTCATTGTCGAGTCTCCGGCAAAAGCAAAAACGATTGAAAAATTTCTCGGGAAAGATTTCAAAGTCCTTTCTAGTTACGGACATATACGTGATCTGAAGAAGAAAGAATTCAGTATCGACGTAGATAAGAATTTTAAACCCGATTATGAAATTCCGGCAGACAAAAGGCTTTGGTCAGCACGCTGAAAGCAGAAGCTAAAGAGGCAGAAAACCGTATGGTTGGCATCCGATGAGGACCGCGAGGGAGAAGCGATTGCATGGCATCTGTATGAAGTATTAAAAACTAAAACCGGAAAACACAAAACGAATCGTATTTCACGAAATCACCAAAGGTGCCATTTTAAAAGCAATCGAACAACCACGCAATATCGACCTCAACCTCGTAAATGCACAGCAGGCACGACGAATCCTGGATAGAATTGTAGGTTTTGAATTGTCTCCCTGTACTTTGGAGAAAAGTTAAACCATCTCTGTCGGCAGGACGCGTACAGTCGGTAGCTGTCCGCCTGATTTAGAACGTGAACGCGAAATTCATGCGTTCAAATCAGAAGCCGCTTACCGGGTTATTGCCATATTCCTGGTTCCCGATACAGACGGCAAGCTGGTAGAAATGAAAGCGGAACTATCACGCCGTATCAAAACGAAAGAAGAAGCAAAAGCATTCCTTGACGCATGTAAGGGAGCGACTTTACGATTGAAGATATAACTACCCGTCCGGTAAAGAAAACACCGCCGGCTCCATTCACAACTTCCACCCTGCAACAGGAAGCGGCACGCAAACTGGGATATACCGTAGCACAAACGATGATGATCGCACAACGTTTGTACGAATCCGGATTTATCACTTATATGCGTACGGACTCCGTCAACCTGTCGGAATATGCAACAGCCAGCAGCAAAGACGCTATCATACAGATGATGGGCGAACGCTATGTACATCCGCGCCACTTCGAAACAAAGACGAAGGGAGCACAGGAAGCGCACGAAGCCATTCGTCCGACTTACATGGAAAATCAATCCGTGGAAGGCACGGCACAGGAAAAGAAACTGTACGATCTGATCTGGAAGCGCACCATCGCATCACAAATGGCGGATGCGGAACTGGAAAAGACTACTGCTACCATCTCTATAAGCAAAAGCGGTGATGCATTCACTGCCATCGGCGAAGTTATCAAGTTCGATGGTTTCCTACGTGTATACCGTGAGTCTTATGACGATGAGAATGAACAGGAAGATGAGAGCCGTCTGTTGCCTCCTTTAAAGAAAGGCCAGAAACTGGAATATGGACCTATCGTTGCCACTGAACGTTTCACTCAACGCCCGCCACGCTATACGGAAGCCAGCCTTGTACGCAAATTGGAAGAGCTGGGTATCGGCCGTCCTTCCACATACGCTCCTACGATTTCTACTATCCAGCAACGCGAATATGTGGAAAAAAGGAAATAAAGACGGTGAAGAACGTACATTTAATGTGCTGACACTGAAAGACAATCAGATTAAAGATGAAAGTCACAATGAAGTGACGGGAGCAGAAAAGTCGAAACTCTTTCCTACAGATACAGGAACTGTGGTGAATGACTTCCTTACCGAATACTTCCCGGATATTCTGGATTACAACTTTACTGCCAGTGTAGAAAAGGAATTTGACGAAATAGCGGAAGGAGAAGTTAAAATGGACTTCTATCATGAAGACTTTCTATGATCAGTTCCATCCGGCAGTAGAAAAGACATTATCTATAAAGACAGAACATAAAGTCGGCGAACGTATGCTGGGAGAAGAACCGGGAACAGGCAAGCCTGTCTCTGTGAAAATCGGTCGTTTCGGTCCCTGTAGTACAGATCGGTGCCGCGGATGATGAAGAGAAGCCTCGTTTGCCCAGATGAAGAAAGGGCAGTCCATGGAGACCATTACTCTGGAGGAAGCACTGGAACTGTTCAAGCTACCGCGTACTTTAGGTGAATATGAAGGAAAGACTGTCACTGTAGGTATAGGTCGCTTTGGTCCTTACATCCAGCATAACAAGGTCTATGTATCACTGCCGAAAACACTTGATCCGATGAAAGTTACTCTGGAAGAAGCAGAGCAGCTGATTCTGGAAAACGGGCGAAAGAAGCAGAACGCCATATCAAGAAGTTTGATGAAGAACCGGAACTGGAGATTCTGAATGGTCGGTACGGACCTTACATTGCATACAAAGGCAATAATTACAAGATCCCTAAAGACATTGTTCCTCAGGATCTAAGTCTGAAGAGTTGCCTGGATCTAATCAAAATACAAGATGAGAAAGGTCCCAGCACTTCTGCCAAAGGTAAACGAACTGCAAAAAAGAAATAATATTTGCATCCAATGAGACATCAAAGTCCGGTAACCTATATCAACTGGTTACCGGACTTTGTTGTATTTTACCATGCTATATATTTTTTTTAAACGATTTATTTCCAAACTCTTTGTTTTGATATATTAAATACATACATTTGCGGGTCACAATCAAATTATCAGAACACAGTTATGCAAACAAACAATTTCAAATCTCTCTCAATGGGGGTACTATGCGCACTCTCGTTAGTCGGTTGTATGGAAAAGGACTTATATCAGGCTCCAGAAGAAAAAAACTGCAGATGAATATTTTGGCTTTACAACATCCTCTAGTTGCACAGTTGATTTAAACTATGGTTTAAATTATCAAGTTGTATTTGAGTTATATGCCGAAAATCCGCTATGAGGAAGATGAGGATGGAAACATTATCAAGACAAAAGAAGAGCCTGTCTATCGCGGGGCTACGGATAAAAAGGAATTTTAATGATTTCATATCTATTCCGTCTTATCTTACAGAACTTTACCTTTATTCAGACTATCTTGGAACTGTCAGCCCGATTCAGCTACAAATTACAAACGGAAAAGTATCTTTTGATCAGAAAGCTTTTATACAAAGTAAAGAGAAATGGGAAGGGTACGAGTAGAGGGGTTACCAATAGCGGCTACAAATATCCGGAAGGTTTCCAGGTTTTAGGTGAATGGAATGAGATAGGATGTCCTACTTATCTTTCTTCTACTCCAACGGAAATAGATGGGCAGCTCATGTATAATATCCGTGAAGTTTTTTTATTAAGCCGGGTGGAAGTGCAGCGATGGAAGATTATTATCCTGAATATATAGATGAGAATGTAAATATAGAAATCAATGTTAAGAAGCCTACGGAAATCGGACTGGTTATGCTCAGCAGTACAGGTACCAAGCAAAATACAGTCGGTTATTTCACCTACCCTACCGATCAAAAGCCGACTGATATAAGTCAAGTTACACCGATCATTGCCTATCCGCGCATATCGACTGCCGTGTGTAATTCCAGCAGTACAGCAGGTAGTATGTATACCGGCGACAGAGTAGAACTGAAATATTGGGATGGCACAAAGTTCGTGAACGAGTTCCCTGCGGGAGTAAGCATAGCATGGTTCCTTATTGAGTCTTCCTACAACCAAGGCACAAAGGAGATTATGAATAATAAACGTACTTTCTATTCTATTCGTGACCTGAATAAGAGCAAAGAACACCGTACCATTGCCCTAAAGAACAAATCAGGAGAAGTCGTTGCATTTGGTATGGAGGATGCAACCAACTGAACCGACAGGAGATAATACCAGAAGGAAACTTTGGCGATGCCGTATTCTATCTTGATTTCTCAGATGGATCAGCCATTGAGACTGGTGGTGTAGAAGAACTCCCAGACAAATCCATTAATGACAAAGAGATTTATAACTCCTTTAAAGGTGTATTATCATTTGAAGATTTTTGGCCATCCAAAGGAGATTATGACATGAATGATATGATTGTCGAATATAAGCGTGAGATTTATAAGAGTGTTCTCACAAGTAAAGTCGTAAAAGTTATAGATACATTTGTGCCTAAACATGATGGTGCAAACTGGCAAAACGGTTTTGGTTACCAGCTTACAGGTATAGCAAATAGTGATATAAAGAAAATAACCGTAGAATCCGGCGGAATCGTCTCACAATTCATGGAAGGGCAAGAAGCCTGCCTGCTTGACAACCGATTTAAAATCAGCCAGCATCTGAATCAAACCTTCTTCTTTTGCGCTCAGTTCCAAACCTGCTGGAATGATTTCGGGAATAACGATACCTGCTTCAGCCGCTTTGCGTAATACAGACTGGACACGGGCATACGTATACTGAATGAAAGGTCCTGTATTGCCATTGAAATCTATCGATTCTTTCGGGTTGAAAGTCATATTTTTACGTGCGTCCACCTTCAGGATAAAATATTTCAAAGCGCCCAAGCCAACAATACGGGCAATATTGTCGGCTTCTTCTTGGGTCAGACCGTCCAATTTACCTAATTCAGCAGAAGTTTCCTTAGCAGTTTCAATCATTGCTTCCATCAAATCATCCGCATCCACTACTGTACCTTCACGACTTTTCATTTTGCCCTCGGGCAGCTCTACCATACCGTATGAGAAATGAACCAATCCTTTGCCCCATTCAAAACCCAATTTGTCCAACAAGATAGAAAGTACCTGGAAATGATAGTTTTGTTCATTACCCACTACATAAATCATCTTGTTGATGGGGTAATCCTGAAAACGTAATTTGGCAGTACCAATATCCTGGGTCATATAAACAGAAGTACCGTCACCGCGAAGAAGCAACTTATGGTCCAGTCCTTCGGCAGTCAAATCAGCCCATACAGAGTTATCCTCTTTCCGGTAGAAGAAACCTTTTTCCAGTCCTTCCATCACTTTCTCCTTACCTTCCAGATAGGTATTCGATTCATAATAAATTTTATCGAAACTAACTCCCATCATCTTATACGTTTCATCGAATCCGGCATATACCCAGTCATTCATCTTCCTCCACAAGGCACGGATCTCAGGGTCATTCGCCTCCCACTTACGGAGCATCTCGCGAGCTTCCAGCATCAGAGGAGAGTTTGCCTCTGCCTTAGCTTTAGCTTCTTCTTCATTCAAGCCTTCAGCCTGGTACTGAGCTGTCAGTTCCTTTACCTCAGCCTTGTAATGCTTGTCAAAAGCTACATAATAGTCACCAATCAAATGGTCCCCCTTCTTGCCCGATGATTCAGGTGTTTCACCGTTACCATATTTCAACCAGGCCAGCATGGACTTACAGATATGGATACCACGGTCATTCACAATATTGGTCTTGACCACCTTATTGCCATTTGCCGCCATGACATTTGCCAAGGCATTTCCCAACAGGTTGTTACGGACGTGACCCAGATGAAGCGGCTTGTTTGTATTGGGAGAAGAATACTCAATCATCACCAACGGAGAGTTTTCCGTAGCCTTTTCAATACCGTATTCGGGAGCAGCCTGAATAGAATTCAAAAGTTCAATCCAACATTTGCTCAAGCCGGCTTCAGCGGCGACTGCGCTGATAAGATCTGCCTTATTCATAACGAAAATGATTAATTATTAAATGTAACACAAAAGTTTTACCAAAATCAGTGACAAATATATGCTTTCAAAATTAGAAATCAAACAGATAGCCTAAAAAAGATGCTCCAAAAATCAAAAAAACGTAAGAGAACTCTTGTTTTCTGTTATATAACAGAATAAAATTGTAAATTTGCGCGCAATCAATGTTTTATTAGACGAAGAATATTTATGAACAGTATACCTACAGTAACCAAGAATTTATTGATAATAAATGTGTTGTGTTTCTTTGGAGGCGTGGTAGCCATGAAGTATGGAATTAACCTAAACGACCTGCTGGGACTACACTTTTTTATGGCATCTGATTTTAATCCTGCCCAGTTGATTACTTATATGTTTATGCATGGCGGTTTCCAGCATATCTTTTTTAACATGTTTGCCTTTGTGGATGTTTGGCCGTACGCTTGAACAGGTCTGGGGACCGAAACGTTTCTTGTCCTATTATATGGTATGTGGTATAGGTGCGGGACTGGTGCAGGAGCTGGTGCAATATATACAATATGTGACTGAATTATCGCAGTATGACAGTGTGAATACGGGGATTGCCGTGATCCCGATGGCGGAGTACTTGAATCTGATGACTACAGTTGGCGCTTCGGGAGCGATATATGGCATTTTGTTGGCATTCGGTATGCTGTTCCCCAATAGTCAGATGTTTGTATTCCCTATCCCATTTCCTGTCAAGGCTAAATATTTTGTGATGGGATATGCTGCTTTGGAGATATTTTTGGGCTTGGGTGCTTCGACCGATGGCGTTGCCCACTTTGCACACTTGGGAGGTATGATTTTTGGTTTTATATTGATAATGTATTGGAGAAAAAAAAGTAGAAACAATGGGACATATTATAACTGATTTAAAAGAAACGTTCAGAAGAGGAAACACTTTCATCCGACTGATTTACATTAACGTAGGCATCTTTGTTATCGGTACGTTAATCAGTGTCATATTGCAGCTGTTCAACCTGAGTGCAACGGGAATATTCGATTTATTCGCCCTTCCGGCTTCCCTTCACCGGTTTATTCTTCAGCCATGGTTATTGCTCAGCTATATGTTCATGCATGCAGGCTTCCTGCATATCCTGTTCAATATGCTCTGGCTGTACTGGTTCGGAAGTCTGTTTCTCTATTTCTTTTCGGAAAGCATTTACGGGGATTGTATGTATTGGGAGGCATCTGCGGAGGATTGTTCTACATGATAGCGTATAACATCTTCCCTTATTTCAGCCAGACATTGCCGTTCTCCACACTCGTCGGGGCTTCCGCTTCCGTGCTGGCCATCGTAGCTGCCACCGCCTACAGAGAACCGAACTACCGGGTACAACTTTTCCTTTTCGGCGCCGTCCGTTTGAAATACCTCGCACTGATCGTTATCGGAACAGACCTGCTCTTTTTATTACATCCAACAATGCCGGAGGACACATCGCCCACTTAGGCGGCGCACTTGCCGGGCTCTGGTTTGCAGCCAGTCTGAGCAAAGGCAAAGACGTGACTTACTGGATCAACTGGTTCCTTGACGGCTTCGCTTCCCTGTTTCAGAAAAAAGACATGGAAACGCAAACCAAAAATGAAAGTACATTATGGAAGCGACACAAGTCGCGAGAAAGATTACGATTATAACGCCCGTAAGAAAGCACAATCGGATGAAGTGGACCGCATTCTGGAGAAGCTGAAAAAATCCGGTTATGAAAGCCTGACGACGGAAGAGAAAAAGAGCTTGTTCGACGCAAGCAAAAGATAAAGAATGGAACACATTGGCAAATTTGTCCTGTATTTGATATTGGCAGTCAACGCACTCTTTGTAGGGATGTTGATTTTGAGTGCCTATAGCCCGTATCTTCAACCGAAAATACACCCGATAGCTTCTTGCCTGGGGCTTGCCTTCCCCATCTTCCTTGCTGTCAACATCTGTTTCACCCTCTTCTGGGTAATCATCAGCTACCGCTATGCCTTATTACCGGTCATCGGTTTTCTGGTATGTATTCCACAGATACGCACCTATATTCCCATCAATTCTACAGTAGAAACGATACCGGATGGCAGCATCAAATTCCTCTCTTACAATGTGATGGGATTTAACAATCTGGAGAAAAAGGAAGGAAAGAATCCGATATTATCCTATCTGGCTGACAGTGAAGCTGACATAATCTGTCTTCAGGAGTACAATTCAACCAAAAACAAGAAATATCTGACAGACGAAGACATCAGAAAAGCATTGAAAGCATATCCCTACCGTTCCATTCACAATCCGGAAAAGGAGGCAGTCAGTTGGCCTGTTTCTCCAAATTCCCCCATACTTTCGGCACGTCCCATCAAGTATGAAAGCACCTACAACGGTTCGATGCAGTACACCCTGAAAGTTAACGAGGACACTATCACCCTCATAAACAACCATCTGGAATCCAACAAACTGACGAAAGAAGACAAGGTGATTTATGAAGATATGATTAAAGACCCGAACGCAAAGAAGGTAAAAACGGGACTCCGGCAATTAATAAAGAAACTGGCGGAAGCATCGGCCATCCGTTCTTCGCAAGCGGATTCGGTAGCCGTCGCCATCGCAAACAGCAAATACCCGACTATTATTACCTGTGGCGATTTCAACGACGCTTCCATTTCATATACCCATCGTATCCTGACTCAACAGCTGGATGACGCCTTTACACAATCCGGCAGGGGACTGGGCATCTCTATAATCTGAATAAATTCTATTTCCGGATAGACAATATTCTGATCAGCCCCAATCAGAAAGCCTATAACTGTACCGTAGACCGTTGATCAAAGATTCGGACCATTACCCGATCTGGTGCTATATAGGCAAGCAATAAAACAGAAAAAAACTTTAATAAATACCATGATGATTAGAAAAACTTTAACCATTTTAGCAGCAAGTTGTATGATGTACTCCTGTGGAACAAAAACAGAAAGCAACCCTTTCTTCACTGAATTTCAAACAGAGTATGGTGTTCCTTCCTTCGATAAAATCAAACTGAACATTACGAACCCGCCTTTCTGAAAGGTATTGAAGAGCAGAATCAAAATATCCAGGCCATTATCGCAAGCCCGGAAGTGCCTACCTTCAACAATACGATTGTAGCTTTGGACAACAGCGCACCCATTCTGGACCGTGTAAGCGCCATTTTCTTCAATATGACGGATGCGGAAACAACCGATGAACTGACCGAGCTCTCTATCAAAATGGCACCGGTCCTTTCCGAGCACGAAGATAACATCTCCCTGAATCAGGAGCTTTTCAAACGTGTAAACGCTGTATACCAACAGAAAGATTCCATGAATCTGACCACGGAACAGAAACGTCTGCTGGACAAAACTTACAAAGGATTTGTCCGTTCGGTGCTAATCTGGATGCAGAGAAACAGGCACGTCTGCGTGAAATCAACAAAGAACTTTCCACTCTCGGCATCACATTCAGCAATAATATACTGAATGAAAACAATGCTTTCCAGCTTTTCGTAGACAAGAAAGAAGATTTAGCAGGATTGCCCGAATGGTTCTGCCAAAGCGCAGCCGAAGAAGCCAAAGCTGCCGGACAACCGGGGAAATGGCTGTTCACCCTGCACAACGCCAGCCGCCTTCCGTTCCTGCAATACGCTGAGAACCGCCCTCTCCGTGAGAAAATGTACAAAGCATACATCAACCGCGGCAATAACAATGACAAGAATGACAACAAAGAAACGATCCGCAAGATCGTCTCCCTCCGCCTGGAAAAAAGCAAGGTTATTGGGCTTCAACAACTACGCCAACTTCGTACTGGATGAAACAATGGCAAAGAATGACAGCAACGTAATGAGTCTGCTGAACAACCTTTGGAGCTATGCCCTCCCGAAAGCGAAAGCCGAAGCCGCAGAACTTCAACAGTTAATGGACAAAGAAGGCAAAGGCGAGAAGCTGGAAGCCTGGGACTGGTGGTACTACACAGAAAAAGCTCCGCAAAGAGAAATACAACCTCTCCGAAGAAGACACCAAACCTTATTTTAAACTGGAAAATGTACGCGAAGGAGCTTTCGCAGTCGCCAACAAACGATATGGTATCACTCTGAACAAACTGGAAGGTATCCCGACTTATCATCCCGATGTAGAAGTCTTCGAGGTAAAAAGATGCAGACGGCTCGCAATTAGGCATCTTCTACGTAGACTACTTCCCGCGTCCCGGCAAGAGCGGCGGAGCATGGATGAGCAACTACCGCGAACAGCAGGGAGCAACGCGTCCCTTGAGTATGCAACGTATGCAGTTTCACCAAACCGGTCGGAAACACCCCTTCCCTGCTGACTATGGACGAAGTAGAAACCCTGTTCCACGAATTTGGCCATGCCCTGCACGGCTTACTGACAAAGTGCGAATACAAAGGGACCTCCGGCACCAATGTCGTACGCCATTTCGTTGAACTTCCCTCAGATCAACGAACATTGGGCTACCAGGACCGGAAGTGCTGAAAATGTATGCCAAACACTATCAGACGGGAGAAGTAATCCCCCGATGAAATCATCGAAAAAGATTCTGAAACAGAAAACG
>VOFH01003725.1_pt1 | contig 40401 bp, 58 predicted proteins | sample 5384091 | NCBI WGS metagenome assembly VOFH01 (sample SAMN12384727, study PRJNA508395) | human gut metagenome | isolation source: healthy gut G | host: Homo sapiens
AATAATCGCCTTCCCTGTTCGTTAGTTTCAATATCCTTATCCTTAAGCAATTCCGAAACAGCATCCAGCCCGGAAAATTCTTCCTTTGCAGCAATGTCTGTCATAAGATTCATTTTATATTTATAATCTTCATAAAACACATACGTGGTAAAGCAATTTAATATTGCAAACAATACTATGACAGGTAATACCAAGGAGAGCACTACTGTAATCTTCTTGCGATATCTCTTTGTCACTGCCTTACACCTCTGATATTCTTTATATAGACCGGTGCAGCCGGATTGTCTTCGATTTTCTCACGGAGTCTTCTGATATTGACAGCGATTGTATTTTCATCCACAAAATCCCCTTCAAGATCAAACACATTTTCCAATATTTGTGTTTTTGAAAGAATCTGTTTCGGATTCTGAAGAAAAAAAAGTCAGCATTTTCAACTCCGTTTTTGTCAGACTGATTTCACGACTCTTTATCAGGACTTTCATTTCTCCTGCGATAAATACGATATCTCCCGAAATCATCTTTCCGGCTTCCGTTTTCTCCTGTCTGCGGCGGAAATGTGCTTCTATTTTCAAAAGAAGTACCGAAAGACTAAACGGCTTTGTAATATATCCATAGCATATGCAATTCTTTTGTTAACTATTCATCTTAAAAAACTTCAATGCCGGATTTTTTCAGTGAAAACAATTGCATGATTTAAATTTTATCTTCTGGACACCACTGTTGCCTGCTATCTTCATTTTGTTAACTAGGACTTGGAAAAGTTCAAAGTTCTCCACGGCAGTCGTCGAATTGCCCTGCAAGCAGTCCATTCTCCTCGTTGCAACGCGCAAATTCTTTCCAACCTCAATTCCGCATTTTTTCTTTACCTGTGAAATATACAGATTGGAAACCTTCATGCCGGCATTATGTTCAGCCACATACTTTTATCTCATCATATGTTGCCTTAGTCTATGCAGATGTTATATCCATATCATCAAGTTCAATCGTGACATTAATGTAATCATCCAACTATTGTCCTAGTTTGGACAATAAAAACGCACGTCTCCACATACGGTGAAAGTTACTTATGCTAAATAGCAAAACCGTCACCTTTTGCGAAAAGGTTTATATCCCACTTAAGGGGGGAGATAGTGTTTTACCCCACCATTTAAAATTCATTGTCGGTATGTTTATTTTTCAGCTTGTAAAATACAATTATTACGCTGGTATAATATTGCATCATACAATCATACCATATTTTCTTGCTATAATCACTTTTTGCTCTGCACGATCATGGCGAATATTATAACCATTACATTACCTAATATACATTTCAATATCTGCAACATCTAAATTCCAAAAATGATATGGCCACTTATTTAAATCACTTGTAAACTGGTTAAATAATTTCACAGAAACTTTTATACTCATCTTTAAATACATGATTTCTTTTTCAAATGTTGTTGTGATACTCCTACTAGTTTTACATTATTATCGCAATTCAATAAGTAAAAATTTTGGAATTGCTCGGCAAAATATTTGCTTTCAAAAAGTAATATTCCCCTCTTTAAGAAACAAATTTTGCTCTATGGAATTTTTTTCCATTCAAATTCATAAACATCCAAAAGGATCGCCTATAGTTTTATAGTCTGAACCAAGTATTTACCCTTTTCACCATTAATAAACTTATAAAGTTCATCATATTTTATAAGTCTGATTCCATTATAACTAGATACTTTTTTGCTCCATCTTGAAACTCACTTTCTGCTGAAATAAAAATTCCATTTATGTTTCCTATATGCTCCAATTTATAAGAAAAATTTCTTAGCTCACCAACATTTATTGATTTTTCCAGTTTTTACACTCAATTGCCACCTTTGTAGTTCACTCCAAAATGTTCGTATGAATATAGTATGTCTATCTCATGGCTTGCACCATCATCTCCTATTATTGGAACATGTTTCTCAACTTTAGCTTTTATTCGCTCATTATTAGCAATTTGAATATAAATTTTTTCAACAATAGACTCAAACTTCTCTCCTTTCTCTTTGATACATTATTCATTATTGTCTCCTCTCAAATAAAAATTTTTTAAACTTTATGTGGAATTGTATAACATAAGATAGAATTTTCCTGTAATTGCTCAAATTTCCCTGTCTCCAAAATACACCGGAAAACGGAACTTTATGTGCTTCAGGAATCTGCCATCTGGCTGCTCCTGCTCGTAAATGTCCACCTGTTCTACAAAGCTATTAAGAAATTCTTTTTCTCCAGGTCGGTGAACCTATCATATAGTTTATCAAAATATAAAAGAAATTGATAGACATTTTCTTCTGATATTTTCTGTTGCTGAATATTCAACAGGCGGTTCTTGACTTCCTCTATACTGTTCTCCACGCCTTCAATCTCATCATACAAACGGTATAACCTTGTTCCATATCCTGATATTGAATCTCATCCGTAGTAATCAATTTTTTGTTCCTTCCATTCTTCCTCCCAACCAATCAATTACAATTTCTATAAATTGCTGATTCCTATTCTGTTGCTATGAAATCACACATTCCTTGTTATTAGCATTCCTTGTATATTCCCTCTTCATGCCCTTCAGACAAGAAGCATCCTCGCTCAAAGAGCTCGGTCAATTGCGACTTCACAGGCTATTCCTCCACAATGCTTTCCATTTGCTCCAGTTTCTGCAATGCCTTCATATATACCATCAATCTTTTATACTGTTCGTCTCCAAGGCTATGAATCTGCTTTAATATCTTAATATCCGACCTGGTAACTTCATAATCCATATCTGCATCTTTATACTCCGGATCAATTCCTTTTCCCGTTAAAAGCTGTTCCGGTGTAATATCCAATGCGTCACATATGGATAATAGACAGTCTGCTTTTGGATTCGTCTTTTTTTTTCCAGTCACTGATGTTACTTGTTGCAATCCCAGTTCTTCTCGACAGTTCCAACTGACTCATGTTCTTCTGCTCCATTATGTAAAAAATTCTTTCACTGAGATAATAAAACCCTATCTAAAAAGATTACATATAAAGTTTTGCATCTATTGATAACCCCAAAAAGCACATCATCTACCAAGACATTTTGGTAATTGAAAAAAGTAAACAATTCTCCTTAACCTCAATCCTTCCTAATTAAACATTTTGTAAATAATGCAAGATTTTCTATTCCATTTTCCTAGCCTCTGTTCTTTTTCCTAAATTTCTCATAAATAAAGTCCTTCCTTTCATTTTTTCTCAAATTGGGCAAGCAGTGCCCCGGTATATACCCGGCGCATTTTTGCTTGTTGGGGAAAATGCCCCAATCCCCTCGAACTGCGGATAAACCGCAGAGCCACGCTAACGCTTTTTATCAATTCACTTTCTCTTCTTTGAATCTTCCTCATATAGATGAATAACTACTTCAAGTACCTTTTTAGAAGCTCTGTTTGCTCATTTTATCTTTTTTATTTCTGCAATATCCTCTTCATACAGCTTCCCCGTTTCATTTGCTTTCTTAGCATACTGATTGAGATTATTACTAATCCTTGTATGTAAAGATATTACCCGGTTCAAATCAGGCCATTCAGGGATTATTACATACCCGTTTATCGCCATCTTCCTGATATACGCACTCATATTTTGAACTCCGGCTTCCTTCATCCGATCATGCAGTATTTCCACCTCCTCTGGTTTAAATTTCACATAAATACCTTTTGAATACTCTTTCACTTTGCATTTCCTCCACTCTTTTTACTTTGTTTTTTAGAAATCACTCTATCAGGGACAATTAATGACTTTCTAAAATTAGGCAACAAAAAAGCAACCGATGTTACTCGATTGCCATGCTGCCACTTTACAAGACTATATACGCTCAAAAATTTGTTAATATTGCACAAACAGTTTTGTGAATAATTCTGTCTATTTTCCATTACAAAATGATAATTGACTTTTAAAAATAGTTGTTCTCAGATTTTCTACAAAATTAAAAAAGCCCAAACCACAATGGCTTGAGCTCTATTTTTACATTTGTATTTTCTGCTTTTGGGTATAAAATCTCCACTGTTAATATAGAATATTTGTTCGATTTTGTCAAGTCTTACGTGCAATTTTTCTCTTTCTTCTTAAGCAATTCTTCCCACATGCTCTCAACCAATTCACACAGAAACTGCCGATTATCCACATCATCAACCAGAATCATTTTTTCGCACCATCATACGGCGGTTCCATCTCAGCATCCGGCATCAGTTTCACCGCCACCGGAACCGGCTTTACCAAAAGTCTGTCAATGCGCACTAACACCTTGCTCCGCATTAACATTCTCAGACATTGTATCGACTTTATCGATTTAATCCAAACATACTTTCTGCCAAAGCAAATGTCTCATCAATACTACGGTTTTCGTCTCTTGTTATTACATTAAATCCAGATTTTTGAAACATCATATATCTTTCCTGTGAATTAACTCTTTTCAGACATTCTCTGAAATTTATCATAGCATCCTCTGGATTATCTTCTTTCAATAACAACTGATATAAAAACTGTTTTTCCTTATCGGGTCTTTCAAAAAATCTCTGAACAGAAATATTCGGATCTGCTAACATAATCAAAACATGATTCTCATCTGAAATCTTATGTAGAATTTCAACCGGAATATTAGTATCCACATATATTCTTTTCTTTGTTCTGGAAACTAAATCCTTTAAAATTTCAATTTCTAAGACAGTACATTCTTTCGTAACTCCATTTACCCACGCCTCATATTCATCTGGAGTTCTTCTGACAAATTCACCCCAATCCTGTAAATCTCTTGTGTAAGTAAGATTAGGAAACTCCTTGGTATCCAAATTTTCTAAAAGTCTATCCTGATAATTTTCTTCGCAGGCGATTCCGTCATATTTTTCTGCCAGAAGTTTTACCATTGTGGATTTTCCAGCATATGCTGTCCCATTAATAAAATAAACATTTTCAAACTTCACGACTATCTTACCACACGCTGATTCTCAGAAGCACCGAGGGCGCAGTCTGTATTGGCAATGATGGTATGGGTGCGTCCGGCATAGAAACCGGTGATAACATTACCATCTCTATCAGTTCCTATGGGATACTGCGCTTTATTGCGATAGTGGAAGGGTTCCTCCATGCCTACAATGGGCTGCATGCGTTCATCAATGTATTCCGCATCAAACCCACCAATCCGGATCAGATTATTGCGGATCTTCTGTTCCTTGAAATGCAGCTGCTCGGAGTAGGAGAGTGCCTGCAGCTGACAGCCGCCGCACTGTCTGTGGTATGCACATTTCGGTTCCACACGAAAAAGGAGAAGGCTGTAACACCTTCTCTAATCTGGCATAAGCATAGTGCTTTTTACTTTTTATGATCTTGGCTTCCACCTGATCGCCGATAACGGCATCTTTGATAAAGAGGGTAAAACCGTCTACTTTACCGATTCCTTCTCCGTCACTTCCCATATCCTCTATGGTCAGCGTTACACGATCGTTTTTCTTATATTCCATAAATATCCTTATGCCTTTCCGTAACCTACAAATTTTCCGGTACTTCAGTACCGCCATATTGCTTACATCAGTCCCTCGTACTTTGGTACACTGTGCAGGCACAAATTTACGTGTGAAAAACTTTCTCAGGAAAGCTCCTCAGCCAGCTTTCCGATCTCGCCCTTGTTCTGCTCATTCATGGCAGACTTGATGCTAACTGTAGTCTCCGTAAATGTCAGATTCTTTACTCTTTTCAAACATTCCAAGGATCAGTTTGCCTGCCATGGGTGCCCAGGTGCCGTTCTCAATGATTGCCACCTTACGATTCTGGTAATTACGCTCGGTCAGACCTTCGATAAAACTGCGCATGCAGGGAAGAGGTCTCCATTATAAGTAATACCCGCCAGCACCAGTCTGTCATAACGGAAAGCATCGGCAACAGTTTTTGCTTTATCGCATCTTGCCAGGTCATACAGTACTGTTTTCTGTCCTTTTCCTGTAAAACATCCGCCAGATACTCCGCAGCATTTCTGGTATTGCCGTAAACAGAAGTATAGGCAATCACCACTCCGGATTCTTCCGGCTGATAGGAAGACCACTTATCATATTTTTCCAGATAGAATCCCAGATTCTCATTAAGTACCGGACCGTGAAGAGAGCAAATGGTCTGAATGTCCAGTCCTGCCGCTTTTTTCAGAACAGCCTGTACCTGGGGACCATATTTTCCGACAATACCGATATAGTAGCGGCGGGCTTCGTCCGCCCATTCTTCCTCTGCATCCAGCGCACCGAATTTGCCAAAGCCATCTGCCGCAAACAGTATTTTCTCTGTTGCTTCATAAGTCATCATAACCTCCGGCCAATGCACCATGGGAGCATAAACAAAATGCAGGCTGTGCTGTCCAAGCTCCAGGACACCATCATTCGCCGCAACGATGCGTTGTTCCGCAGGTAATCCCTGCCTGGCGAAAACTCCGGGAAAAACTGTTCCATGAACTGGAATCCCTTAGCTGTGGATACCACTGTGGTTTTGGGATATTTTTTCAGAAAGCCGGAATGCTGGCGGAATGATCCGGTTCCATATGCTGTATAACAAGATAATCCGGCATTTTCCCGTCAAGAACCTGTTCTACATTGTTCATCCATTCTTCGGTAAAAAATCCATCTACTGTGTCCATAACGGTGATTTTGTCATCCAGGATCACATAGGAATTGTAAGACATTCCGTTCGGAACCTTATACTGTCCCTCGAACTAATCCACCTGATGGTCGTTTACACCCACATATTTTACACATGTACTGATCTCCATATTCTTCCTCTCTTTCCTGTCTGTTCACAGAATTTATAGTATTTATCCTGTCATTTACTCCATTCTGGTAGCCCGCAGATTAGATTCAAACAATCTGTTGTAACCCAGCCAGCCACTGTTTTCACTGTTGTTTTCCAGAATTTCCTTAAAGGTCTCCATCTTGGCATCGGTATCATCCGCATAATTCAGAGCCACTGCCTCGATCAGCGCCGGCACCTTGGGAGATCCGTATTCCAATTTACCATGATGTGCCAGAATGCAGTGCTGTAATTCTGCCAGGAGATTGTGCGGGAATCCGTCGATCTTAGCGGCACGTTCCCCAAGCATCTGTGCGCCCATCACGATATGTCCCAATAACTGTCCGTCATCGGTATAATCGTTTACCGGAAAAGCGGAAATCTCTTTTACCTTTCCGATATCATGGCACATAGCCGCCGTCAGAAGCAGATCTCTCTGTAAAATAGGATAAGCAGAGCAGTAGTAGTCACACAGCTTGGTAACTCCTAAGGTATGCTCCAGCAATCCGCCCACGAAACCATGATGCACTGTCTTGGCTGCGGAAGAATTACAGAACTTCTTCACGAAATCGGCATCCTCGATAAACAGATCCTGCAACAGCTGATGCAGATAAGTATTCTTAATGCTTCCGATCAAAGTCTTTAACTCATTATACATCGTGTCGATGCCTTTGGAACTCACCGGCAGATAATCGGAAGGATTGTATTCTCCCTCGCGGCAGACACGGATCCGCTTCACGCTGATCTGTAACTGTCCCTGGAAATTCGTCACATCACCGTATACTTCTATGTAATCCAGATCATCATAATCTCCGATGCCCGGATTGTTCGGCTCCCATACCTTGGCATCAATGGTTCCGGTCTTATCCTGCAGAATCACGCTTTCATAGGGTTTACCGTTTTGGTTACAGCCTCCTGCTTATGCTTGCACAGATAAATATCAAATACTCTGTCGCCTTCTTTTAACTCTTTAATGAATTTCATATTGTTGTCCAAACCTTTCTGTCAATCTATTTCAACACCGTTAATGTGATGTCGAATTTCATCTCTTTATATTCCTGCTGTGACTGCCGCATAATCGTCAGTTCTACACTATCTCCCGGTTTCATACTGAGCAGAGAGTTCGTATACTCGTCAAAGCTGACGATCACATGTTCACCGAATCCTGATGACATCTCCCTGCTGGATTCCCGCCAACATAGCGGGAGAGTCCATTTCCACCTCTGTAATATAAGCACCGTAGGGAACTCCCAGTTCACTGTTGGCTTCTTCGGTGACACCCACACCCTTCAGACCCAGATATGCAAATTTTTTCCCCGTTTGACATTTTCTCAATATGGCGCTTTAATTCCGTAATGCCGTAAGCACATACCATATTTTTCATATCCGTGGCAGACTTGCTATTTGTAATGATACCGATGACCTGTCCCTGGAGATTAAACAATACACCGCCTGCATTCTGACTTCCTACAATATTGGTCTGCAGAATCCGGTAAGTGGTATCCGATGCCGCCGACTCACTGGCGGAAGAGGTAATAATGATACCATAGCCCACGGAACCGTTGGTACCCATGGGGCGTCCCAAAGCCACCACCGGAAGTCCGGCAATATCTTTGATATTAGAAGATCCAAAAGTAGCGATCGTAATATCATTCTTCAGAAAATCTTCATTCAGTATCCAGTTTCTACAGCAATCACAGCCAGACCTGTAGTCTCATCTTTTTCCTTCAAAGATGCATCTGCCTGGGTGCCCTCGTTGAATGTGACAATGATGTCATCTGCTTGCTTTACCGGAGAATAATCGGTTAAAATCAGCAATTGCTTGCCATTTTGCGCTATGATCACACCGGATGACTGATTTTTTCTCTCATTTACATTATTGAACCAGTCCACACCGGATGACACTCCTGTCACAGTGACCATGGAGCGATTCATCTCTGCTACATACTGGGCAAGAGCACTGTAAATCTGTTTGTAATTGTCCAGATTCAATATGATCCCGGATAACAGTTCCCGGATCTGTTCCTGTTCCATGACTTCACTGGGAGCAGAAGAGGACTGGCTACTCTGGTTCTCCTGCTGCATATTCTCCGCTAACATCTGTTCCGGAGACATTTCGTCCTGATCTTCCGGGAATACCACGACCTGCGGTTCCTCCTCCGGATACAGCCAGTTACTGATTACCGGTTCCAATACCAGAAATGTGAAACATGCTACCAGACCGAAAATCACTGCCATAGAAGCCGTGATCAAAGTCCTGCGCAACAGCTTTTTCTTATTTACCGGACGTTCCTTGATTTTTTCTATCATAAATTTTTTCTCAGAAACGTCATTTTGTTCCTTCTGCTTATTTTCTTGGGAATCCGCCATAAATATGCCTCCTCTGCTGCCTACAGATACCTCGGCTTTTCCTTAGGACTCTAATATCTCAATTATACAAAACTGTACCCAAAAACGCAACTGAATGGTATAATGAGATATAATAAGCTCATCCATAGTGACCATGCATGACTGCTTGCAGGCAAGGCATGGTCACTATGAGAGGAGCAAACAGACATGAGCAAGAAGGGCGATAGCCCGGATTGCGAATGTCTGTAACGATTTCGAGAGTGCGCAGCACGAAGAAATCGTGTTATTATGTAAACCAGCATTGAGCAGTACCAAAATCGAGAGATGTCAATTCGACTGCTTGCAGCCGAAATTGACAGATCCGATTTTGATAGGGCGAAAGCCCGACAGCAAGGAAATGCGAAGCATTTTCGAGCTTGTACTACATGAGCAAGAAGGGCGATAGCCCGGATTGCGAATGGATGTAACGATTTCGAGAGTGCGCAGCACGGAGAATCGTGTTATTGTAAGTTCGGCAGTGAGCTTATATTGCGAATATTTTATTTAAGGAGTCCCATATTAACACAAAAGTACTCACTACTTTAGAATATACGAAAATCATCGACCTTCTCACAGAGAGAAGGCCGACTCTGAGCCCGGTAAAAACTATGCAGAGAGCTGGTGCCTTCTACCGACCTTTTCCGCCATCAGAACAGCCCAGCGGGAGACCAAAGATGCCTTGGCCCGTCTCTTCCGTATTGGAAGCACCTCTTTTGGCAGCAACAGAGATCTAGGATTTTCGATCCGTTCTCTGGAAATCGGCAGTTCTCTGTCTATGTCCGAATTGTTGAAGCTTGCATCCTTTTTGGATAATGTCAGCAGGATCAAAACCTATGGAAAAAAGAACGGGAAGACCTCCCAAATGACAGTCTGGATGCCTACTTTGAAGGCCTTACTCCTATGACACAGCTGGCTAACGAAATCAACCGCTGTATCCTGTCGGAAGAAGAGATGGCTGATGATGCCAGCCCAAGATTAAAGAGTATCCGTCGTTCCAAGCTGTCCACCAACGAAAAGATCCACAGCCAGCTGACCTCTATGGTAAACGGCGCTTACCGTACCTTTTACAGGATGCAGTCATTACCATGCGTGATAACCGCTACTGTATCCCCGTAAAGGCAGAATATAAGAGCCAGGTGAGCGGTATGGTGCATGACCAGTCCTCCACTGGTTCCACCTTTTCATCGAGCCGGCTGCTGTCGTGAACCTGAACAACCAGTTAAAAGAACTGGATCTGCAAGAGCAGGAGGAGATTGAAGTTATTCTTGGTGATCTGAGCAGTCAGGCTGCTGTTCATACCTCAGAGCTTGCTGCGGATCAGAAGATCATGACTACGCTGGACTTTATTTTTGCCAAGGCAAAACTCGCCATGGAACAGAATGCCACAGAGCCTATTTTCAACACTGAGCATTACATCCAGATCCGTAAGGGCCGTCATCCACTGTTGGATAAGAAAAAGGCTGTTCCCATTGATGTCCGTCTGGGGAAAGATTTTGACTTGTTGGTGATCACAGGTCCCAATACCGGTGGTAAGACCGTGTCTCTGAAGACAGTGGGACTTTTTACTCTGATGGGACAGGCGGGACTGCATATTCCAGCACTGGATCGTTCCGAACTGTCCATTTTCTCGGAAGTTTATGCAGATATCGGGGATGAGCAGAGTATTGAGCAGAGTTTGTCCACATTTTCTTCTCATATGACCAGAGTTGTCCACATTTTGCAGCACGCAGATGCAATTGCTATTTTAAATTATCTGCATGACCGTGGCATCCGCACTATGGCTACCACGCATTACAGCGAGCTGAAAATCTATGCACTTTCCACTAATTTTGTAGAAAATGCCTGCTGTGAATTTGATGTGGAGACCCTTCGCCCCACCTACCGTCTGCTCATCGGTATTCCCGGTAAAAGTAATGCTTTCGCCATTTCTTCCAAGCTGGGACTGTCCGATGAGATCATCCATGCTGCGAAAGAACAGATCAGCAAAGAAGACGAAAGCTTTGAAGACGTCATCGCAGATCTGGAACAGAGCCGCGTAACCATTGAAAAAAGAACAGCAGGAGATTGCAGAATATAAGGAACGGATCCGCACGTTACAGGAACAGTTACAGAAGAAAAACGAAAAAAATCGATCAGGCAAAGGACAAAGATTCTGCGGGATGCCAATGAAAAAGCAAGAGCCATCCTTCAGGAAGCAAAGGATGTAGCTGACGAAACCATCCGTGATTTCAATAAAGCAGGTGCTTCCGCCGACATCAAGGAACTAGAGAAAAGAGACAGAAGGTCCGTGACAAGATCAACGAAAAGAACGGAAAATTGGCTCTTGGTAATAACCAAAAGAAGCCGGCCAACCAGAAGACCGTGGATCCCAAGAAACTGAAAAAGGAGATTCCGTAAAGATCATTTCCATGAATCTGAAAGGAATTGTGAATACACTGCCGGATGCCAGGGGCAACCTCTTCGTACAATGCGGAATTATGAGAATGCAGACGAATATTAACGATCTCGTACCGGTAAAAGAAGAGACCATTACAGCACCTGCCCTGCAGCGTACCAACACCGGCAAGTTGAAAATGTCCAAGTCCTTCTCCGTGTCCTCCGAGATCAACCTTTTGGGATGTACGGTAGATGAAGCCATTGCAAAACTGGATAAATACCTGGATGACGCTTATCTGGCTCATCTCCCCAGTGTGAGAGTCGTGCATGGAAAGGCACCGGTGCTCTGCGCAGTGCCGTACAGTCTCACTTAAAACGTCACGTCAAAAATACTCATTGAATAGATGATGATAATTGTAGATGATAATAATATTCTCATTGGAACTGATCTCCCTATATCTGACGAAGGAATGTTTTGATACCATGATCGTCAATGACGGAGAATCCGTGATGCCGGCTATGGAGACCTTAGCTCCGAATCTGATTCTGTTGGATCTGATGCTTCCCGGCATTGATGGTTATCAGGTGTGCAGAGAGGTCAGGGCACAATACTCCGTTCCCATCATCATGCTCTCCGCAAAAGGTGAAGTCTTCGACAAAGTATTGGGACTGGAGCTGGGTGCGGATGATTATATGGAAAAACCTTTTGACTCCAAGGAACTGGTGGCACGTGCCAAAGCAGTCCTCAGACGTTATAAGTCCTCCAATGCCCCCACAGAAAATCCCAACGACAAGTGTGTGGAATATGCGGATCTGACCATTAATCTGACCAATTATTCCGTCATTTATATGGGACATACTGTGGAAATGCCGCCGAAAGGAACTGGAACTTCTCTACTTTTTAGCATCCTCACCGAATCATGTATTCACCAGAGAACAGCTTCCTGGATCAGATCTGGGGCTATGAATATATCGGCGATACCCGTACCGTCGATGTGCACATCAAACGTCTCCGCGAGAAGATCAAGGATCATGCCAACTGGAAGATCAGCACCATCTGGGGCATCGGCTATAAATTCGAAGTACGTAATTAAGTCATACCAAAAGCAGGATTTGTTATGAAAAAAACACTTTATCTAAAATTTATACTTGCATATTTTATTTTTGGTGTATTTGGTTTCATCATTGTTACAACCTTTGTTCCCAATATGACCAAAGAACACCTGATCCGGGAAAAGGCAGAAAGTCTCTATTCCGAAGCAACCCTGATCGCCGGAACCTATGCCGGCGGATTGTACACCAGTGAAACAACATTGGAGACTGTTAAAATGCAGCTGGACTCCCTGGCGGTCTACCTGAATTCCGAGATTCGCATCATCAATCCCTCCGGACGACTGGTACTGGATACCAATAGTCCCTTAGATGTGGAGAATGTGGTAGTCATCGAGAATTTTGATTCGACCGTAACCAGCGGCTCTTATTACATTGTTGGTGATTTCTTCGGTAATTTTGATTCGGATGTACTTACTGTATTTGCTCCCATTACCTCCAACTACAAGGTAAAAGGCTATGTAGTCATCCATACCGATATGAATGATATTCAGAAATCCTGTAACAGCCTGCTGAATATTTCCTATATCACCCTGGCAATCCTGTTCCTGCTATCCCTGATCATTCTGATCTTTTTCACTGAGATCGTATATATTCCTCTGAGGAAGATCACTCATGCCACAGAGCAGTATGCTGCCGGTAATATGCATTATGAATTTCAGGTGGATAGTGAGGATGAAATCGGTTATCTGGCTTCCTGTCTGAATTATATGGCAAGCGAAATTGCCCGTTCCGAGGATGATCAGAAAAGTTTGTAGCCAATGTATCACACGATTTCCGTTCCCCTCTGACCTCTATAAGAGGATATCTGGAAGCCATGCTGGATGGCACGATTCCACCGGAAATGCACGAAAATACATTACTATCGTATTGAATGAAACAGAACGACTGACGAAGCTGACCAACAGCCTGCTGACTCTGAATAATCTGAACACCAAAGGAATGCTCTTAGATAAAACAGATTTTGATATCAATCAAGTGATCCGTAATACTGCAAGCACCTTTGAAGGCACCTGTCATAACAAATCTATTGCTATTGAGATGATCCTGACCGGCAATGAAATGTATGTCCATGCAGATATGGGCAAAATCCAGCAGGTACTCTATAATCTCATGGACAATGCCATTAAGTTCAGCCACCATGATTCTGTGATCCACATTGAGACCTCGGAGAAGAAAAATAAATTGTTTGTCTCCGTAAAAGACACAGGAATTGGTATCCCGAAAGAAGATCTGAAGCTGATCTGGGACAGATTTTATAAGTCCGACCTATCCCGAGGCAAGGATAAAAAAGGAACCGGGCTGGGTCTTTCCATTGTAAAAGAAATTATCAATGCTCACAATGAGCATATCAATGTGATCAGTACTCCCGGCGTGGGAAGTGAATTTATTTTCTCCTGCCGAAATCCCATCAGGAAGACGAAGAGGATTAAGCCATACGACTTAATCCTCTTTTTCATCTATATATCTATATATCCATGACACGATATAAATAACTGTTTCCCTGTTTTCCGATTCGTTCCACCGTTCCCATTTCCAACAGAATATTCAATACGGTCTGAGCCAGTGAGAGGGATGTGGGCGGCTTTTTGCAAAATCTTTACTGTGAAAAGGTTCTTCCAGCTCATAGGGCACAAATTGCAGATAATCCTCCGGTTGTCTGATTTCCACCTCTTCGATCAGATCCGTAGGAATCCTGTCATACCGTGTGGAGCCCTTTTTCTTATCATGGCTCCAGCCGTTCAACAGCCGGTATTCCTCCATATTCACCAATACGAACTTAAATCGGATATTCGGATCCTTCAGGAACATTTTGATCTTATTCCTTAAAAGCCTGATAGGTGCAGCCTTTTTTCGGTGATTTCCGTTTTTACTCAGTTCTCCGCTGTCTTCATCGATCCAGATCAGCCATTTTTCATAAGGGATCGGATAGACAATAGTCACAGGATATAAAGGAAGAAAGGTCTGCAATTTTCCCCGCATCCGGTTAAACTGTCTCGTCTGAATCTCTATGATCTCTCCATCCCTATAAATATCCGCTACATAATTCTCTATGGGAATCTCCTGATGATCCTCGTCCGGCTCATAATAGTCCTTAAAAATAGCATGAACCGTCTTCTCTGAGAGAGTTCCGATTCCCAGTCCCTGACGGTCCACGCCTATTTTTTCTCTTAGCTTCTTCAAAACGCTTCTGATCCATATGATCCATATTTTTTAATCAATCTCGGCATGCTTCGTATACAGAATCTTAAGCAGGATAGGAGTGGAGATACTGGATACGATGATCAGCAGAATAACTGCTGTAAAGTATTCCGCACCGATCATTCCCACTGACAATCCCTTCTGTGCTACGATCAGGGCAACCTCGCCTCTGGTCATCATACCGACACCGATTTTCAAGGCATCCGGTCCTTTGAATCTGCAGATTCTCGCCATCAGACCGCAGCCGATGATCTTGCACAGCAGAGCAACAATAACAAATCCGATAGAGAACAGTACAAATTCTCCGTTCAAATGGTCAAAGCTAGTCTTAAGTCCGATACTTGCGAAGAAAATCGGTCCGAAAATCATATAAGAATTGATATCCATCTTCTCGGCTATGTATTCCGAATCCCGAATAGAACACAGGATAATACCTGCCACGTAAGCACCTGTAATATCCGCAATACCGAAGAATACTTCCGCTACATAAGCGAAAATAAAACAGAGCGCCAGACCTAAAATAGGAATACGTCTTGTATGCGGATATTTGTTATCCAGATACTGGAATACCTTGAACAATACAAATCCGACACCAATTGCAAACAGGAAGAACAGAAGAGTAGAAATTACTACACTTCCTGGATTGGAATCCGGATTTTAAATCCGATGACAAAAGTAAGTACAATAATACCAATGACATCATCGATAATAGCGGCACTCATGATTGTTGTGCCGACTTTACCTTTCAGTTTTCCCAGTTCTTTCAGAGACTGCACAGTAATACTTACACTGGTAGCCGTCATAATGACACCAATAAATACAGCTTCATAGAATTTCTCAGAGCCCCAGGGTGCCACTCCGTAAAATCCCATGTACAACAATGTTCCTCCTACCAAAGGAACAAATACACCAAAGCATGCGATCAGAAATGCCACAAATCCCGTCTTCATGAGATCCCTCAGATTCGTCTCCAGTCCGGCGGAGAACATCAGCAGGATAACACCGATTTCTGCCATCTGGATCAGAAAATCCGATTGTTGCACCAGTCCCAGTACACTGGGTCCGATCAACAGACCGGCAATGATCTCACCTACCACCTGTGGTGCCTTACATTTTCTCGCAATGATACCAAACACCTTGGCAAATATAATAATGATTGCCAGATCTCTGAAAATACTATAAGATTCCATTTTTCATACCCCTCTTTTTCATTTAAGTTATTACATTATAACTTCACGAATTCGTGCTATTGCATTTTACATCCTGCTTTGCAGGATATTCGTTCACTTGTGAGCCTATAAAAACAAATATCTGCTTCGCAGCCGCTTGCTTTTTATCTGTGTCTCACTTAATTGAGCACTTTTGTTATATCACATATATATCTTTTTCTGCAATATAAAAAGTGCTCAACTTAATCATTACCTCTTATTTATTCATCATCTTCAGAATCCTCGGTAGGGAAAATCAGATTTTCTTCTGCTTCGTCCTCATCCTCAGAAACAGCTTCCTGTGCTACTTCTTCCATGGCTTCCTCAAGATTGTCGAATTCATGGTCTCCGTTGGAAAGCTTCTCACGTACCTTGGCAATCTGTGCTACCTTTACGCCGTTATCCAGATTGATCAGCTTTACACCTGATGTAATTCTGCTCAAAGTGGAGATATCCTGCACACGCAGCTGAAGAATAATTCCTTCGGTAGTGATCATCATGATCTCGTTATCATCATTTACAGCCTTGGCACCTACCACATCACCTGTCTTTTCTACGATCTTGTAGCATTTTACACCCTTACCGCCACGTTTCTGTACGGTAAATTCATCCATATTGGTACGTTTGCCCATACCGTTCTCGGATACGATCAGCAGATCGCTGCCCTGGGTCTGTAACTGCATGCCGATGATCTCATCCCCGGGAGAGAGATTCATACCGATGACACCCATGGACGCTCGGCCGGTGGCCCGGACATCTGTCTCCTGGAAGCGGATACACATACCCTGTTTGGTTACCAGGAATATCTCGCTGTTGCTGTCGGTGATCTTCACCTCGATCAGTTCATCCTCTTCTCTGAGGTTGATAGCGGTCAGTCCGTTCTTTCTGACATTGGAGAACTCCATCAGAGGCGTCTTCTTCACGATACCGGTCTTGGTCACCATAAATAGATTCTTGTCATCACTGTATTCACGGATAGGAATCATTGCGGTGATCTTTTCACCGGGTGCCAGCTGCAAGAGGTTCACGATAGCAGTACCTCTTGCGGTACGGCCTGCCTCCGGGATCTCATATGCTTTTAATCTGTATACTCTTCCCATATTGGTGAAGAAGTTCAGATAATGATGAGTCGTCGTCATCAACAGATCCTCAATGTAATCCTCATCGATGGTCTGCATTCCCTTGATACCTCGGCCGCCGCGGTTCTGTGCTTTGAAATTATCTACGGTCATACGTTTGATATAACCGAGACTGGTCATGGCAATAATAGTATTTTCCCTCGGAATCAGATCCTCCATGGAGATATCCAGTTCGTCATAACCGATCTTACTGCGTCTGTCATCGCCGTATTTCTCAGCGATAGCACTCATTTCTGTCTTAATAACACCTAATAACAGCTTTTCATCTGCCAAAATAGCCTTCAACTCCGCAATTTTTGCTACCAGATCCTGATGCTCGTTTTCCAGTTTCTCTCTTTCCAGACCTGTCAGAGCACGCAGACGCATATCCACAATAGCCTGTGCCTGTACATCAGAAAGTTCAAATCTCTCCATCAAACGTTCTTTTGCAATCTGGGCATTCTGACTGCCACGGATAATAGTAATAACTTCGTCAATGAAGTCCAGAGCCTTTAACAATCCCTGTAAAATATGATCTCTTTCCTCAGCCTTGTTCAGATCATATTTGGTTCTTCTGGTAACCACATCCTCCTGATGTTTCAGGTAATAAGTCAGCATATCCAGCAGATTCATGACCTTAGGCTGATTGTTGATCAGCGCCAGCATGATCACACCAAAAGTATCCTGAAGCTGTGTATGCTTGTACAGCTGATTCAGAATAACATTGGCATTGGCATCCTTACGAAGCTCAATAACCACGCGGACACCTTCACGGTTGGATTCATCACGGATATCTGTGATACCGTCGATCTTTTCAGTTTTTACCAGCTCAGCAATCTTGATGATCAGATTGGCCTTATTGACCATATATGGCAGTTCGGTGGCAATGATCTGGCTCTTACCGTTAGGTAGTGTCTCGATATTGGTCACTGCACGGACTCTGATCTTACCACGGCCGGTACGGTAAGCTTCCTCACAGCCTCTGGTACCCAGAATCAGTCCTCCGGTAGGGAAAATCGGGAGCTTTCACAATGGGAAGAATCTCATCGATCGTAGTATCTCTGTCTTCTTCTACACGATTATCAATAATTTTAACAACAGCCTGTACCACTTCACGAAGGTTGTGAGGTGGAATATTGGTAGCCATACCTACGGCAATACCGGTAGTACCGTTGACTAGCAGGTTTGGATAACGGCTGGGCAGTACGACAGGTTCTTTTTCAGTATCATCAAAGTTCGGTACAAAATCTACGGTATTCTTACCGATATCTGCCAGAAGCTCCATGGAAATCTTGGAAAGTCTTGCCTCGGTATAACGCATTGCTGCAGCACCGTCACCATCCATGGAACCGAAGTTACCGTGGCCATCTACCAGAGGATAACGGGTAGACCAGTCCTGTGCCATATTAACCAATGCACCGTAAATGGAGCTGTCACCATGAGGATGATATTTACCCATGGTATCACCGACAATACGGGCACTCTTACGATGCGGCTTGTCGGGACCATTGTTCAGTTCGATCATAGAATAGAGTACACGTCTCTGTACCGGCTTCAGACCATCCCTCACATCCGGAAGCGCACGGGATGCGATAACACTCATGGCATAGTCGATATAGAAAGTTTCCATTTTTTCTTTCAGATCGACTTCATGGATTTTATCAATCTCAGCCTCCGAAGGCTTATCAAAAAAATATCGTCGTTCATGTTTCCTCACAATCTGTCGTAAAATACGACTCTCTATTATTAAATACCGTAACTATTCAGAGCCTGATAACGGCTCTGAATAGTTTTAGATGTCCAGATTCTTAACAAACTGGGCATTTTCTTCGATGAATTCTCTTCTGGGCTCTACCTTATCACCCATCAGAGTAGTAAAGGTCAGATCCAGTTCGGATTCCGTCTCTTCATCGTAGTTGACTCTGAGCAGAATACGTCTCTCCGGATCCATGGTGGTCTCCCAGAGCTGTTCCGCATCCATCTCACCCAGTCCTTTGTAACGCTGGATCTTGTTGTTCTGGTCACGACCTACTTCAGAGAGAGAATGCTGTCCAGTTCTTCATCACTGTAGGCATACCATACCTTCTTGTTCTTCTCCAGCTTATACAGAGGCGGCTTCGCCAGAATACATGTCCCTGTTTGATCAGCTCCGGCATAAACCGATAGATGAAAGTCAGCAGAAGAGTACTGATATGCGCACCGTCTACATCGGCATCGGTCATCAGAATGATCTTGTTGTAACGAAGCTTGGAAATATCAAAATCCTCATGGATTCCGGTACCAAAAGCAGTGATCATTGCCTTGATCTCGGCATTGGCATAAATTTTATCGAGACGTGCTTTCTCTACATTCAGGATTTTTCCACGCAGAGGCAGGATCGCCTGCGTTGCACGGGAACGTGCTGTCTTCGCACTTCCTCCTGCGGAGTCTCCTCTACGATGTAAATCTCGCAGTTCTTCGGATCCTTATCGGAACAGTCTGCCAGCTTACCGGGCAGAGCCATGGTATCCAGAGCGGTCTTTCTCCTGGTGAGGTCTCTTGCCTTTCTGGCTGCCTCTCTGGCACGCTGTGCCAGAATCGATTTCTCACAGATGGACTTTGCAATCTGCGGATTCTGCTCTAAGAAATAAGTCAGCTGCTCACTGACAATATTGTCAACAGCGCCTCTTGCCTCACTGTTACCCAGTTTCTGCTTGGTCTGTCCTTCGAACTGAGGATCCTCGATCTTGACACTGACAATGGCAGTCAGGCCCTCACGGATATCTTCACCGGACAGATTCGGCTCACTGTCTTTTAACAGCTTTGCGCTTCTTGCGTAATCGTTAAATGTCTTCGTAATGGCATTACGGAAGCCTTGTAAATGAGTACCTCCCTCGGGAGTATTGATGTTATTTACAAAGCTGAATACGCTCTCGTTATAAGAATCATTGTGCTGGAAGGATACTTCCACGTACACATTATTCTTCTCACCCTCAAAATACAGAATGTTTTCGTATAAAGGCTCCTTACTTTTGTTCAGGTAAGCAACAAATTCCTTGATACCACCTTCATAGTAGAACTCAACGACTTTCTGCTTCTTACCATTTTCCAGAGTAATGGTATGTATCTTACCGATCTTGCCGCCGGTATGGGCTTTGGTGGATTCCTCGGACGTAGCAAAAGCATCTGCAAATGCTTCAGAGTCATTTGCTGTATCCGCAGAAGCTGAAGTTTCTTTGGAAGTCATTGCTTCTGTGGATGCTCCTGCTTCCATGGCATCTTCCTGTGCCCTCTGTAACAGTTCACTGATCTGCTTCTTTTCGTGCTCTGTCCGCCCTGATAGACATAGCTTCCGCAGCTGCACTGTCAACGACAGAACCACCTTCCAGAAAGTTTCCTCTTCAGTACGATTATCTCTTAAAATGATGCGCAGCCCCTTGGTCAGGAATGCCATCTCTCTGAGTCTTCTCTTCAATACATCAAAATCATATACCGTTGTCTCAGTAAAAATCGTATCATCTGGCAGGAAAGTAACTTTCGTTCCGGTTTTCCATAGGGCAGGTGCCGATTTCTTTCAGAGCATAGCATACATGACCTCTCATAACGCTGCTTATATACCTTGCCACCCTGGCGAATTTCTACTTCTCAGCCACAAGATGGTGAGGGCATTTACTACAGACGCACCTACTCCGTGAAGACCACCGGATACCTTGTATCCCCCACCGCCAAATCTTACCGCCGGCATGCAGAATCGTAAATACGACTTACTGCAGGGATACCTCCTTTGTGATTGATGCCTACATGAATTCCTCGTTTATCAATAACGGTGATGGAATTGTCTTCATTGATGGTTACATCAATGGTATCACAGAATCCTGCCAGTGCTTCATCCACCGCATTGTCTACGATCTCATATACCAGATGATCTGCTGGAGTCTGATATCATGAATAATTCTCTGATCCGCGCCATATAATTACCGCGGTATTGTTCATATTTTTCGCTCATGATTCCTCCATTCTGCCCTACAGGTTCAATTAGAACGTCATCCAGAAGAAGGATTTTCATTGTATCATGAATCAGCGCATCTTTTACCGTTGATTTCAAACCGGTTGTTCTAAAATCTCCGGTACAGTAATTTCAAATAAAGAGCTGCCGTCCTCTGCTGTCCTTGGGATACCCGAATTTACGGATATCAAGTATCTCCACCCGAAACAAAGCATCATCGCCGGTGGGGTCCCGAACAGATATCCACGTCCCCAACCGGATATCGCGCCCTGGTTTTTCGAAGCATTTCTCCTTGGAAATTCATCCAGTTCCACATCCGGCTCATACTGGATATTTTCTTCCCGCCGGTCAGTTTTTTATGAATCTCATCCGATGATCCATTCACCTGTTCATCGAAAATTTTTTCCTTCTCTATATCTTGTCCCATAAGACACCAGCTGCATATCCCAGATAGTCAAGTTTCCTTCAGATCGGATTCATATACATATCTTTGAGCAAGCGAATTTGTTGATTGATTGACAATTTTGTTGTTATGATTGAGATTGTAGAGATAGAAATTGTCCAGCTGACACAGTTCCATATCGACAAATCTTCTCCGCTCAGAGGGACCATTTTTAATAATTTCAAATCTTCCGGAGAAAAAAACACAACATTGACAAAGCCCCAGAAGATCCGCTGCTTTTCTTGATCTTCTGACCATCTATGGCAATTCCTTTTGGATTTGGACTTTTTCAGATGCATATCCACACGGAAAAAGAACCGTTTTTCTCGAGATAAGTTCTGATATGTGCCTCTTCCTTGTCGAACCGGATCATTTCTCTGTCCTTTGCTGCCCCTTGTGCGATTTTGTGGTGGACAAATACAATGCCTCCAAAATATTCGTCTTTCCCTGCGCATTGTCCCGTAAGGATATTTGTCTTTGATCAAAATCAGATTCAATGACTCATAATTTCTGTAATCTTGCCAATTCGATTGATTTGATGATCCATCAGTAAAAAACCTTTAATTTGCTTTATTTTTTCTATCACGATGGTCTCTCCCATCATATAATTTTTCCACTGGTGTCAACTTCTCCGGATACCTGGAATTACTTTTGCCACGCTGTAATTCCTACCAGTCTGTCCGTTTTAAATGCCTTACCAGGCCATCCTGTACGGCGAACTTGATTATTTCCACGCCGGATTCTACCACACCGGCTGCCTTTAATGCCTGACAAAAGCTTAATATAATCATGAGTTTAAACGGATCGTATGCATTGATTTAACCTCTATTCTTAAGTTTAAGCAACTGTTGTTAAAGTTCACGGGAAGGATCAGGTAAATATAGCTTTTCTCTGCATTCTTGATAAAACAGGGTGCCTTTGGCATTCGCCATATACAGATCCACTTCCTCATCATCAATGATCCGCAGCGCATCACTTAAGAATTTCGGGTTGAATCCGATCATCAGATCCTTTACCCTGTTTTGTGATCAGAATCTCTTCGTTCATGCTTCCCAGAGCTGGAACTTGATCTGCAGGTTCATTGATTCGTCCCCGAATGTTGATGATGATCGGCTTCTTTTCGCCCCTTTGATTACAAGAAGTCGCACGGTCGATACAGTCCAGCAGTTCTTTCTTATTGATCCGAACTTTTGTCTCATAATCGCTGGAAAGCATCTGGTCTACTTTGAAATATTCGCCCTCGATCAGGCGGGAAACTACGATCGTATCATCAAATTCAAATACAATATGATTTTTCCGTAAAGAAATCTGGACCTCGCTTCTGCTTCTCCGCCGATGATCTTACTGATCTCGTTCAAGGTTTTTCCCGGAACGACGACCTTTCTCTGTCCATAAGGATGTTTCTTCAGCTGGATCTTACGGATGGAAATACGGTGTCCGTCCAGGGATACGACTTTCAGAACTCTTCTCCGTTAATATCAAAAGTTCTCCTGTCATCATTTATTGTTATCGTTGTCAGAGATTGAGAAGATGGTCTGTCTTACAACCTCTTTCAGTGTAAAACTGACTCATGACAATACTGTCATCTTTTCTACTGCCGGTAAATAAGAGAAATCTTCACCAGATTTACCGATGATATTGAATTTTGCTTTTTCACAGGTAATCACCTTGAAGGAAGCATCATGTCTGTTTCAATGGTAATGTCACTGTCAGGAAGTTTTCGTACGATTTCCAGGAACATTTTGCATCCAGAGCAATGATACCCTTTTCTACGATCTGTCCTTCTATGGTAGTCTCGATACCAAGTTCCATATCGTTGGCAGTTAACTTGATCTCTCCATTGGTAGCATCTACTAAAATACATTCTAAGAATAGACATGGTAGTCTTACTGGGAACAGCTTTTGATACAGTTTGTACGCCATTTAAAGATTGGCTTTCGAACAGACTAATTTCATGTGCATAACTTCCTTTCTGGTTGATTTGCGTACGCGCGGATACGCGTTGTATAAAATATTAAAAAAATTTCGTAGTAACCTTAATAAGGTGTTGATATGTGCATAACCAGTCTTATTATACTATTTTTCAAGGCAAATGGAATGGAAATCTTGAAGTGGATTTGGCAGAATAACCTAAGAATAACTCTCAGATTATTCACACCGTCCAGATTCTGTTCCGAAACCTTAAAACAAGTTATCAACAGGTGAGCACCGTTTATTCCAAAGATATACACAACTTGTCCTCAGAATAAGAAAAATTATTAACAGATATCTTCTAAGAAGGATTTATCTTCTTTGTAATAATATCGATTTTATTAAAGTTCTTCGTTCGTCTGGATCTCCGCAGACACTTTATTTACGCCGTGAATGATCGTTGTATGGTCTTTTTTTAAAAGCTTTCCTATATTAGTGAAGGAGGTATCCGTCAGCTCTCTGCACAGGTACATTACGACCTGACAGGGCTGTACGAACTCGGAATTTCTCTTTTTGGAAGTAATATCTTCCGGCTTTACGCCAAATAGGTCTCTGCATTTTTCCGTAAAATTGCCATTCGGGTCTCATAATCGGGCGGTCGGATATCAGCAATCAGGCCCCATTCGAAACGGGAACGGAGTCTTTCATCCGGAATTTCCATTTCCTTGGGCGGTTTATCCGGAAGACAGAATAGGAGGAATCTGTTTATGGGCAGCATGCAAGGCATTGAAGGTATGGAAGAATTCCTCCTGGGTACTTTCCTTACCTATAATAAATTGTACGTCATCGACAATGAGAACATCCACGTTACGGTATTTCTCACGCAAGCAGTCATGGAAGCCGCATTACCACTACGAATGGATTCGATTACTTCGTTTGTGAATTCCTCACTGGTAACGTAGAGAACCTTTTGTCGGATCCTGTTCTAAAATAAAATGTCCGATGGAATGCATCAGGTGAGTCTTGCCCAGATGGGACCTCCTTATAAATAGAGAGGATTGTAGACTTCTCCGGAGATTCCGCTACCGCAAAGGAATTGCGGAATGAGCAAATTGTTATTACTTCCACGACAAAGGTATCAGAATTTGTACTTAGGGTTCAGATGGGCATCTTCATAATTAATACCATAGATCTGATTGGGAACAACCATTTCATTCTCAGCAGGTTCTTCTGCCTTGACATCCCTTCTCCAGGATAAAGTTGATATCATAAGGATGATCGAACATTTCGGTGATGGATTACCTGGAGCTCTCATATTTTTGATGAAATGTAATTCAGGGCATGGGCCTGGGTCCGAGGGAATGATTACCTACTACCATCATCCACTACATTATGAAACCCAAAGGCTCCACCCATGTGGGCGATAAGAAATGTCAGAAAGACTGTATTCTTCTTCTGACAGCTTCTTGATAGTTTTCCAATTTTCTTGATTGCTTCCCATTGATTTCCTCCCGCTAAGACGTCATGCGAAACTCCATTTCATTGTATAATAGAATTAAAAATAATTCAAATGCAGTTATAGACAGGTCATGGATTAAGTTATCCACATATTGTTGATAAAGTTGTTCCATAACTGGGAGGTAACAGGGGGATGGATAGTGATGTGTATATGTGGATAAATCCGACAAATTTCCGAGAAGATATCACAGTTACAGTAAATTGTCTTCCCACTTTTACACCAGTTACACAGAATAATAATGTGAAAAATAAATATCTCAAATAATCAACAGGCACCTTGGATAGCTCGTTTGTGAAATTAAATATGAGTATTATATATGTGGATAACTCGATTTACAAAAAATTTTATGAATTTCAGAAAGCCCTATTTCTCTTAAGAAATTATCCGCATAGGTCACAGCAATGTGACCTTTTTTTCTCTTAACTGGCTGGAGTGAGTGCATGCAGTTTTCGGAATCATTAAAAATAATCAGCAGTTCCGTTTTGTGTACAAGAATGGCAGATCTTATGCCAACAAGTACTTTATCATGTATGTGAAGGAAAATGGCCTTATTAAGAACAGAATCGGAATCAGTGTAAGTAAAAAAGTCGGTAATAGTGTCGTAAGACATAGAATTACCAAACTGGTCGAAAAGTTACAGATTACATGAAAGTGTATTCAATAGTGGTTTGGATATGGTAATCATTGCAAGACCGGCCGCAGCTTCTATAGGATATGAAGAAGCGGAAAGTGCGCTGCTGCATCTTGCAAAAACTTCATCATCTGATAAAAATCTATTTTTAATATTAAATAAAATTTGTATAAAAAAAATTGTTATACATGATTAGGTTCTATCAGAAATATATCTCACCGTACAAAGGTACAAAAATGCCCTTATGTTCCCCAGTTGTTCTCAATATGGTCTGGAAGCCATTGAAAAAAATATGGTGTGATGAAGGGAGGACTACTGGCATGCATGGAGGATTTTTCGATGTAATCCCTCTATTCTGTTTGCTCTGTATCGTGTAATTTATGCAATTCCGGCCTGGAAATACCTAGGCAGAGTTAAGGAAAACCTTCTTCCCTCTGGTAGATAATATTATTGATACAGCCGGTGCAACAGAGGCTGGTTCAGAATCTGAGTAATTCCGCTATGTACAGTAAGCAGTTCACGAATTCAGGCTTTGTAGCCTGGCACTCACAGTGAATATGTACAGAATACGATCATTGACTGTCTGAACAAGGCATCTACCGCTGATTTTGCCAGTATCAGTGAGAAGTTCCCTTCTCTTGCAGCAGATGATGACCAATACGGTAAACAGGTGCAATCGCTATTCCGGTTTTGTCTGCATTGACACAGTGGATCAACGTAAAGCTGATGTCACAGCATTTCATTACTGGCAATGATCAGGCTGCAGCAAAGCTTCTTCCATGAAGACCATGAATATGATCATGCCTTTGATGTCTGCATGGTTCTGCTTCACATTACCATCCGGTCTGGGTCTTTACTGGGTAGCAGGTAGTGTTGTCAAGTATCCAGCAGATCGTTATTAACAAACACATTGATAAGATGGATTTTGATGATATTATCAGGAAAAATTCAGCAAAGTCACAAAAATCTGGAGAAGATGAAAGAACAGCAGGATAAGCTGAATGCTTACGCTTCCATGAATACCAAGAACATTCAGAAGAAAGCAAATATTTCTTCAGGGTCGATAACAGTGAAGTATCTGCTGACAGCTATTCGAAGTAAAAGAAGCTAAGCCCGGAAGTATGATGGCCAAGGCAAATATGGTCAGAGATTATAACGAGAAGAACAGTCGTAAATAAATTTTCCTTATGATTAATTGAGGAGGTAAAATAATATGGACATGATCAGTATCTGCAAAAAATTTGATCAGTGATGCCATTACGGAAGCTTGTCAAGCTGGGTGTTACCAGTAAGTTGGTTCCTCAGGTAGTGGAAGAAGGTTCTTCCGGATTCCTCGGAATCGGGGCAAAGCCCGCTGTAATCAGGCTGCAGTAAAGAAAGCTCTGTAGAAGAAGTTGCCAGAGTATTTTTAAAATGATGTATTTCAGGCAATGAACATGGAAGTTGCCATTGATATTAAGTACAACGAAGAAGAGAAGAGCATGGACATCGAGTTAAGCGGTAACGAGATGGGTGTTCTGATCGGTAAGAGAGGACAGACACTGGATTCCTTACAGTATCTGGTATCTCCTGGTAGTCAATAAAGAATCTGAAGAGTACATTCATGTAAAAGGTTGATACAGAGAACTATCGTCAGCGCAGAAAAAGAAACCCTTGAGAATCTTGCCAAGAACATTGCATATAAGGTTTACCGGTACTGTAGCCTGTTATATTCAGGGAAACTATATGGTTAAAAATTTACCTCCTTTAGATGGAATGATGTGAATTTGAGTTTATATCAATCACAGTTTGTAAAATCTACTATTGTGTGGGTGATCATAGCAAGGATAAAAAAAGGCGGTTTCTTATATAGTGTTTTCTTATTATTGATTTTAGTAAGTACGATTACAGTTCTTTCTATTAATAATAATATTTTTGAAAAAAGAATATGCGGCATTTACAAAAAGTAGATCAGTTTGAAATGTCTACAGATACCACTTTATTATTTTCTTATTAGATGCTGTGATGAAGAATGCTTCTGGCAAGTGTGGCAGGAACATCTGAATATGAAGATGCAATGACTGGATTTTACTTTTTATAATAACGCAATGTCAGGGTATGCATACACGGAGCATTTCCTTACCGTTAATACTTTCTGAGAATGTTTGAAAATAAAGAACCTTATAGATTATAGAAATCGAATTTTTAAGAGTTCTCCTTTTTTAATTATTTGCGTGAGCAGGGTTATACTTTAAGTACTATGATGACGAATATAAATTTGAAAAGGCGTCATGGATGGTGCTTAATAATATCACTTATACGAAATCTTCTTTGGGATCGTTCTTGTTTAATACCAGAATTATTAAAATGGTGGGAATGAAATACGCACCTTATGTATTAAAAACCTATTGTCAGGGTTTAATGTAAGTATGCTCAAAAATCAGGAAATGAGTTCCAAAGATGTTGTTTTTCCCTGGAGAAATGATGATTTTTATAAGGATGTACAGGAAGATGATATAACCTATGTAGATGGAAAAAGATTTAAATTAATTCATTTAATGGGGCAACATGTTCCGTTCTATTTTGATAAGGATGTAAACGTAATAGATGATGCAGATTATTATACTTTATTGAATCTTCTATGACCGTTACTATGTCTTATCTGAATAAACTAAGAGAAGCGGGAGTTTATGATAATTCTGTCATTATCATACTATCGGATCATGGATATAACATAGAAGGTGAAGCAGTAAAAAGTAGCTCAGAAAACGAGAACGAAACCGGCAGACAGCATCCTATTTTTATTTGTAAAGGGATTGAATGAAAGTCATGATTTACAAGTATCCGAGCACCGATCTCTTTATGAGGATCTGGTAGAGGCCATTATAAATTAATGGATGGCGCAGCATCTGATGATTGCTTTGCATACAAAGAAGGTGATCAGAGAGAGCGCAGATATCTTCTATAAATATCTGGGAGAAGATCATATGGTGGAGTATGTACAGACTGGTTATGCGGGGAGACGAATCGACGCGGGTTCCTACAGGAAGATGTTTGATGCAAAATAGATGTTGGCAGTTCATGGAAAGGCATTAGAAACAGTATGGAAAATTATGAAAAAAGAAACAATAGCAGCCATTGCCACGGCTCTATCAGATTCCGAATCGGAATTGTAAGAATCAGTGGTGAAAATGCCATATATATAGTAGATAGTATTTTCCGTTCCGCATCCGGGAAAAAAGATTCTGACAAGGTACAGAGTCATATGATCCATTATGGATATATTGTTGATAAAGATGAGAATATCATTGATGAGGTTATGACCTCTGTAATGAAAGCACCAAAAGCTATACGATGGAAGACACGGTGGAAATCAACTGTCATGGTGGTGTGTTGGTCATGCAGAAAGTATTGGAGACAGTGCTGCAGGCCGGTGCCAGACTGGCAGAACCGGGTGAATTCACCAAGAGAGCTTTTCGGCAGAATTGATTTATCTCGGCGGAAGCGGTTATTGACGTGATCCATTCCCAGAACGAATATGCGCTTTCTTCTTCGGTCAGCCAGTTGAAGGGAAGACTTTCGGATAAGATTCGCAGCCTGCGGGAAGATATTTTATATCAGATTGCTTTTATAGAATCGGCATTGGATGATCCGGAGCATATCAGCCTGGAAGGATATCCGGAACAATTAGCTGAAAAAGTCACAGGTTTCGAAAAGAAATTCAAAAATTATTGGCAACCGCAGATAACGGCAGACTAATGAAAGAAGGCATATCCACAGTTATTGTTGGAAAGCCCAATGCCGGAAAATCTTCTCTGCTGAATATGTTGTTGGGAGAGGACAGAGCCATTGTCACGGAGATTGCCGGAACCACCAGAGATGCCTTGCATGAGACCATCAATCTGCATGGCATAAATATTGATAAGACTTTTATTCAGTCGAAAATGCTGAATGTGTCCAAGGGACCGGCAGTACATTCCCTGCGGGCACAGGCGGACAAGGCGGAATATTCCAGAGCCATGCGTAAAGTGCTGGAAAATCAGGAAAATCTTCTGATCAAGCAGGCGGAGGTCTGTGAACTTCTCTGGGAAGAAACCGAAGATCACAAGAAAAAGATTACCGGTTTAAAGACTTTTACCGGTGCTATCTATGAATGTAAGGCTGTTGTTCTCTGCACTGGAACTTATCTGCGGGCCAGATGCCTGTGCGGAGAATCCATTACTTACACTGGGCCGAACGGACTACAGGCAGCCAATCATCTGACGGATTCTTTGAAAGCTATGGGAATCGAAATGCGTCGTTTTAAGACAGGAACTCCCGCCAGAATGGACAAGCGTTCTCTTGATTTTCCAAGATGGAAGAGCAGCTAGGTGATGAGAGGATTGTACCCTTTTCTTTCTCTACGGATCCGGAATCGGTACAGAAGGAACAGGCTTCCTGCTGGCTGACTTATACTCATGAGAATACGCATGAAATTATTCGGAATAATCTGGATCGTTCTCCTATCTATGCCGGTATTATTGAAGGTACCGGTCCCAGATATTGTCCTTCCATTGAGGACAAGGTCGTTAAATTTGCCGAAAAAAAGAGAGACATCAGGTATTTATCGAGCCAGAAGGTCTGCACACGAATGAAATGTACGTTGGCGGCATGTCTTCTTCTCTGCCGGAAGATGTACAGTTAGCTATGTATCGTACGGTTCCGGGATTGGAACATTGTGAAATTGTAAGAAATGCCTATGCCATCGAATATGATTGTATCAATGCAAAACAGTTGAATCCTTCTCTGGAGTTTAAGAATATCAATGGTCTGTTCAGTGGCGGACAGTTCAACGGAAGCAGTGGATACGAAGAGGCAGCTTCCCAGGGACTAATCGCCGGTATCAATGCGGCTATGTCTGTTCTGCATAGAGATCCTTTGATTTTGGATCGTTCGAAAGTTATATCGGAGTTTTGATTGATGATCTGGTGACCAAGGATAACAGAGAACCTTATCGTATGATGACTTCCAGAGCAGAGTATCGTCTGTTACTTCGTCAGGATAATGCGGATCTGCGTCTCCGTAAGAAGGGCTATGAGATCGGATTGATTTCACAACAGGAATATGACGCTCTGGTGGAGAAAGAAGAACTGATCAATGGAGAGATTCAGAGATTGAAGAATACTTCCGTAGGTGCCAATAAGGAAATTCAGCATTTTCTGGAAGAGAGCGGAAGTTCGACTCTGAAAACGGCGGCAACTCTGGCAGAACTGATCTGCAGACCGGAGCTGGGATATGCGGAACTGGCTCCTATTGATAAGGAACGAAAACCTCTTCCTTTGGCTGTTGTGGAACAGGTGGAAATTGAAATTAAATATGAAGGATATATTATAAGACAGAAGCGTCAGGTAGAACAGTATCGCAAGATGGAGAAAAAATGATCCCAGAGACATTGGACTATGATGAAGTTCCGTCCTTCGACTGGAAGCGAGACAGAAACTGAAGGAATTCCGTCCTGTTTCGGTAGGACAGGCTTCCCGTATCTCAGGAGTATCTCCTGCAGATATCTCTGTTTTACTGGTATATCTGGAACATTATAAAGCAACAAAGTAGAATACTGCGGAGGAATACATGGCAGATTATAATACAGAACAATTTGAAAAAGACTGTAAAGCGCTGGGTGTGACTTTAAGTGATGAACAGATCCAACAGTTTTTGAAATATTATGAAATGTTGGTGGAATGGAATGAGGTCATGAATCTTACAGCAATTACGGAATACGACGAAGTTATGAAAAAACATTTTGTGGACAGCATATCCCTCTGCAAAGCCTATGATGTTACGCAGAATAAAACAGTCATTGATGTGGGAACCGGTGCTGGATTTCGGGACTTGCTTTGAAAATTGCATTTCCGGATCTGCAGGTGACACTGCTGGATTCTCTGAATAAGAGAATTAATTTTTTAAATGAAGTGATTGCTGCATTGGGACTTACCGGAGTGGAGACAATTCACGGACGTGCGGAAGATTTTGCAAAGCCTGGAAAATGCAGAGAAAAATATGATCTCTGTGTATCCAGGGCAGTAGCAAATCTTTCCACATTGTCAGAATATTGCCTTCCTTTTGTAAAGGTCGGCGGCAAATTTATCTCTTATAAATCTGAAAAATAACAGAAGAGATGAATGCCGCACAGCATGCTGTGAAGATACTTGGTGGAAAAATGGATGGACAGGTTGAATTTACACTTCCCGATTCGGATATTTATCGGAATCTGTTTATTATTACAAAGGAAAAGTCCACACCTGCCAAATATCCCAGAAAAGCGGGATTGCCATCCAAAGAACCTTGTCATAAAACGAAGAGAATATAATGATGTCGGGGTCAAAAGCCCCCGGCTCTGATGTCTACATGGATTGTTACGTGCTACGCACTCCCACAATCCCCAATATTCGCATATCGTGGGATTATCATCCCACTTTTATGCTCATATCGGGGGCGGGTCCTAAGGTCTTTCACCCACTTATGAGCAAGCTCATGTGTGCTTAGACCTTTGACCCTGGCATCATACAATGTAAAAATTGTGTTAAGATTTATTTTTATTAATAAAAAAGTTTTACACAATATTATTATTCCTATATGATAAATATAATGGAATATTCAAAAGAAGAACATATGTTCTATAAGGTGATATATGAGCATTGATGAAAATGTACAAAAGAATGAGTGTAGTTGCAATACAGAAAATGGTAAGAAAATGATGGAGAGGTTGGAGACGGAGAGAAAAGAATTGTTTCCGAACTTCATGATACTTCATTGCAGAATATTGCCCATCTTGTTCATATGATTGAACTGGCTTCCTTATATATTGATAAGGATCCTGCCAGAGCAAAGATGGAATTGAATTCTGTGAGTAAAGGATTGCATAATGTCATTGAAGATATCAGAAGTACTATCTTCAATCTACGTCCTATGACATTTGATGATCTGGGATTAAAGGCTTCTTTTGAGAGATTACTGGACTTTTGAATGCTGACAAAGATTACATAATGGATGTAGAAATCGATGATGTTTCATGTGAAACAGATGATTATTTTTGCATTACCTTATACCGTGTGGTTCAGGAATGTCTGTTAAATATAAAAAAACATTCACAGGCTACCAGGGTATTATTTCATTGTAAAAAAACGGAGCAGAAATATGAAATTTTAATACAAGATAATGGTAAGGGATTTACCATGGAAGAAGCGGAAGATAAAGCAAACAGTCATTTTGGATTAGCATTGATCCATGAGGGTGTCAATCTGCTGAACGGTACAATTCATGTCAGTTCTGCGATTGGTCGGGGAACTACGATAGATATTAAAATTCCTTAGATTTACATTCAGCTGTAAAAAAGAACAGCTAGGACAAAGTATAAGCATACACAAGCAAGTGAGGATATATATGAGTATAAAAGTTATGTTAGCAGATGATCATGTTCTTATGAGAGAAGGAATCCGTCAATTACTGGAATTTGACGGTACAATCTCTGTGATTGCCGAAGCTAATAATGGTGTAGAATGTATGGAGCAGTTACTTTCTGTTCATCCTGATATACTGCTTCTGGATATTAACATGCCTGTTATGAACGGAATAGAAGTGCTGCAGGAGATTAAGAAGAAAAACATCTCTGTTAAAGTATTGGTATTAACGGTACATAATGAAGTTGAATATCTTTTTGAAGGCTGTGGACATTGGTATAGATGGTTATATCATGAAAGATGCAGAATCCGCAGAACTGAAAAAAGCCATTAATTGTATTATGCAGGGAGAAACTTATATTCAACCCAGTCTGGTACCGGCATTGAACAGCCGACTGGTATCCAGAGATATTGACAAAGGAAAAATCAACAGTCTGACGAATAGAGAGTTGGAGGTGCTTATTGAAGTTGCTAACGGAATGTTCAATAAGGAGATTGCAACATCTCTGAATATCAGTGAGAGAACAGTAAAAAATCATATTTCTAATATTTTTAAAAAAATTGATGTATCTGATCGAACACAGGCAGCTGTGTTTGCTATCAAAAATAATCTGATTAAATTGTATTAGGTTCCTGCCAACCTTTGCAGACATCTACCCACTGCAGGAAGTTTGAGTATTTTTCTAATTCAGGGATTGTTAATTCAATTGCACTGTTAGGACTTCCTGCAGCCGGAAATACAGTTTCAAATCTATGCAAAGATTCGTCTAAGTATATTTTCACATTATCATTCACTGCAAAAGGACATACACCACCGATGGCATGTCCGATGATTGCTTCTACTTCCTCTCCCGGTATCATTTTAGCTTTTGCACCAAAGAAGTGTCTGTATTTTGCATTATCAATTTTAGTATCACCGGCTGTTACAATCAGAATAGGTTGTTCTCCAACCAAGAAAGACATTGTCTTTGCAATCCTTTTTCCTTCACAGTGGAGAGCTTCTGCAGCCAGTTCTACAGTAGCACTGGATACATCAAATTCTAAAATGTGATCTTCCATATGAAGGGGTTTAAAATATTCTTTTTACTTTATCAATAGCCATAGCTTGCGTACCTCACATTCTTTTTAGTTATCCTATCATAGGAATTGTAACAAAACAAGATACACAAATATCTTCTATTTGATCACTATATATAGATATTTATGGATAGAATGTTTCACGTGAAACATTCTATCCATGTACAAGAAAATTATACAAGATAATGTTTCACGTGAAACATTACAACCCAAGATATAGTGGGTAAAAATGTGAAACATTTTACATATTTGGTGTGAAACATGATGCTTACTGGAAAAAACATAGATATAAGAATACAACATCTAGTAAAAAACAGAACAAATGAGTATAAAGTATCAACTTTTTATAGCATTTTTTCCTTGTAACATAGAAATGCTCATGCTATTATTATAGAGTGGTTTGTATCACAGAATGGAGGATTTTATAATGTTAGAATTCAAATATGATACACAATTACTAATTGAAGGAACAGATCTGGATGAAGATGAGATCAACGACTATATCACAGAACATTTCAAAGGTGATTGTCTGCTGGCAGTAGGAGATGAAGAACTGATCAAAATTCATTTTCATACCAATGAACCCTGGAAGGTTCTTGAGTATTGTGCTTCTCTCGGTGAAATCTATGATATCGTTGTAGAGGATATGGACAGACAGTCCAGAGGTTTGCACGGCTAAATCATTAAGAAGGACATGGTGAAAAATAAGTATGGGTAGAATTATTGCAATAGCGAACCAGAAAGGTGGCGTAGGTAAAACAACTACGTCCATTAATTTGTCTGCATCTCTGGCTGCAAAAGGAAAGAAAGTATTGGTAATCGACACAGATCCTCAGGGAAATACTACCAGTGGATTTGGAATTGAAAAAAATGAACTGGAAGATACCATTTATGAGTTAATTCTGGGAGAGTGTTCCATCAGAGATTGTATTATCTCAAATGTTATTAAAAATGTATCCGTAGTTCCTTCCAATGTAAATCTTGCAGCGGCTGAGATCGAACTGATTGGTGTAGATAAGAAGGAATTCATATTAAAGAACGAAGTGGATTACGTTAAGGATGATTATGATTTTATTATTATTGATTGTCCTCCTTCTCTGAATATGCTGACCATCAATTCCATGACTACAGCGGATAGTGTGTTGGTTCCCATTCAGTGCGAGTATTATGCTTTGGAAGGATTGAGTCAGTTGATCCATACTATCAATCTGGTAAAAGAAAGATTGAATCCCAATCTCAATATTGACGGTGTTGTTTTCACTATGTATGATTCCCGTACCAATCTGTCTATGCAGGTGGTAGAAAATGTTAAACAAAATTTGAATCAAAAGGTGTATAATACATTGATTCCCAGAAATATCAGACTGGCGGAAGCACCCAGTTATGGTATGCCTATCAATATGTATGATCCTAAATCAGCCGGAGCAGAAGCATACATGCAGTTGGCAGAAGAAGTTATAAAGAATAAATAGAAGAGAAGAGTATAGGAGAAAACGGTATGGCAGCAAGAGGATTGGGAAAAGGTCTGGATTCCCTGATACCCAATGCATTAGGGGAAACAAAGACAAAGAAAGAAGCAGTAGCCAAAGCAAAAAGCGAAGCAACAACGGAAGAAAAGGAACCGCAGACCCTTGTGAAAATTACAAAGGTAGAGCCGAACAGAGAACAGCCTCGTAAGAATTTCGATGAGGATGCATTACAGGAACTGGCGGATTCTATCAAACAGTTTGGTCTGTGGCAGCCGATTCTGGTACAGGATCGTAAGGATTATTATGAGATTATTGCCGGTGAGAGAAGATGGCGTGCAGCCAAGTTGGCAGGTCTGAAGGAAGTTCCTGTTATCATTCGTAATTATACGGAACAGGAAATTGTAGAGATTTCCCTGATTGAGAATATTCAGCGTGAAGATCTGGATCCTATTGAAGAAGCACAGGCATACAAGAGACTTTTAACAGAGTTTCACCTGAAACAGGATGAAGTGGCAGAGAGAGTATCCAAGAGCCGTGCTGCAGTAACCAACTCCATTCGTCTGTTGAAACTGAATGAAGATGTACAGCGTATGGTGGTAGATGAAATGATCAGCACCGGACATGCAAGAGCTTTGCTGGCTGTAGAGAATCCGGAAGAACAGTACAATCTGGCCCAGCGTATTTTTGATGAAAAGCTGAGTGTCCGTGATGTGGAAAAATTGGTAAAGAATCTACATAAACCGGCAAAGCCCAAGAAGACAGATGACAAGACCATGCAGGTAATCTATCAGGATATTGAAGAAAAATTGAAGCAGAAACTTGGCAGAAAAGTTACTGTGACATCCAGGGAGAAGGATCCGGTAAGATTGAAATTGAATTTTACAATCATGAAGATCTGGACAGACTGTTGGATGTACTGAATAAATAAGAGAAAAGAAGATGCACGAAAGAAAGGCACGGTTAATAATATGAGTAGTACTTTTTTGAATCAGATCGGTCTGGGGAATTTGACCTGGGCTACCTTCTGATCGGAATGGGTGCAGTGATTTTACTGTTGATCATCTTTTTGATCCTGTTGATCGTTCAGATCAGAAAAACAAGCAAATTAAAAAAGAGACTGGACAAATTCCTCAGCGGTAAAGATGGAGCAAGTCTGGAAAAGGATATTGCAGGTCTATATGAGGACAATAAATTCTCAAGGCAAATACAGAGAAAAAATAAAAAGGATATTCGTACTTTATATAAGAATATGGAATCCGCTTATCAGAAAATGGGATTGGTGAAGTACGATGCATTCAACCAGATGGGTGGGCAGCTGAGTTTTTCACTGGCTCTGCTGGATGAGAATAATAATGGTTTTATTATCAATTCTGTACACAGTTCCGAAGGCTGTTATTCTTATACAAAAGAAATCAAACTTGGCCAGTGTGCTATTGATCTGGGGGCAGAAGAAGCAGAAGCACTTGCCATGGCAATGGGAGAATAAGTAAAAAATAAAGGGGTTTATATATGAAGAGGATGAAACTGAGCGAGCTGACCGGAAACGAAATTCTTGCACAGTCATTGATGACTTGGGATTATCAGATCATTCTTCCGGAAGGCGTAGTATTAAAAAAAGAATATATCGATAAAATCGAGGAAATGGGTATCCTGGAGGTCTATGTAAAAGAAGACCAGGCAAATGAAATAGTAATACTTAAAAACGATATAGAAAAACGATAAAAAATAAAGTAAAAAGTATTCTTGAGAGACACACTTATCAGAATAATAAAGAACTGCAGGGACTGACCCAGGCGGCAGATGAGATTATTACGAATATACTGGATGAAAAGAAGTTGTAGAAAAGTATTTGATATTAAGGAACGAAGTGCTGATATTTACGAACATTCCATCAGTCTGAGTTCTCTCGCTATCCTGACGGCACTTCGGATGAATGTGGATAAAAGGTAATTCATGATATCGGTGTAGGATGCCTGCTGCATGATATCGGACTTCGATATACGACTTTGGATTATGAAGGGAAATCCATGGAAGATATGAAGCCGGAAGCATTGGCAGAGTATAAGAAACATCCGGTATATGGATATACTTCTGTAAAAGATGAGGAATGGATTTCAGATGAAGTAAAAAAAATCATCCTGTATCACCATGAGAGTTTGATGAAATGATCTGTGGTATTGCCCAGAGACGTAGCAGAGTCTATGAAGCAGTAGAATATTTAAAAGCTTTAAAATGTGAAATATAATGGTAAAATAGTAGACGTTTTTTTAAGTTTTACAGCAGTCTATCCCGCCGGAAGTCATGTACTGACTAACGACGGAGAAGAAGCAATCGTGGTATCGCAGAACAAAGATTTCCAGGATCGTCCTGTGATCCGGATCATCCGGATAAAAACGGACGGAAATTAAAGAAGAGAAGATACTGGATCTTGTGAAAGTTCTGAATGTATATATTGAAAAAAGGATTAGAATAATGCTGTTCAGATCAGAATGGCAGCAGAATGGAGGAAGTCATGATAGACATTAAATTTTTAAGAGAAAATCCCGAGGTGGTCAAGGAGAACATCCGTAAAAAATTCCAGGATGAAAAGCTCTCCCTGGTAGATGAGGTGATCGCACTGGATGCCGAGAGCAGAAAGGCAAAGCAGGAAGCAGATGATCTGCGTGCTTCCAGAAACCGTATTTCCAAAGAAATCGGTGCACTGATGGGTCAGGGCAAAAAGGAAGAGGCAGAAGCCAAGAAAGCAGAAGTAGCTGCCGGTGCAAAGCGTCTGGCTGAACTGGAAGCTTCCGAGACCGAACTGCAGGAGAAGATCACCAAGATCATGATGGTCATCCCCAATATCATTGATGAATCTGTGCCTATCGGTAAGGACGACAGCCAGAACGTAGAGATCGAGAAGTTTGGTGAGCCCATAGTTCCTGATTTTGAGGTTCCTTATCATGCAGATATTCTGGATCGTCTGAACGGTTTGGACAAGGAGAGCGCAGGACGTACCAGCGGTAATGGTTTCTATTATCTGATGGGCGATGCTGCAAGAATCCATTCCGCAATGATCAGCTACGCAAGAGACTTCATGATCGACAAGGGATTCACTTATTGTATCCCTCCTTTCATGATCCGCAGCAGCGTAGTAAACGGTGTTATGAGTTTCGCAGAAATGGAAGCTATGATGTATAAGATCGAAGGTGAGGATCTGTACCTGATCGGTACTTCCGAGCATTCCATGATTGGTAAGTTCAAAGGACAGATCGTAGATGAGAAGAGCCTGCCTATTACCATGACTTCTTATTCCCCTTGCTTCCGTAAGGAAGTAGGTTCTCACGGAATCGAGGAGAGAGGTGTGTACCGCGTACACCAGTTCGAAAAGCAGGAAATGGTAGTACTGTGTAAGCCCGAGGATTCCATGGACTGGTACAACAAGATGTGGTCCTACACCGTAGAATTCTTCCGCAGCCTGGATGTACCCGTTCGTACTCTGGAGTGTTGTAGTGGTGATCTGGCAGATCTGAAAGTAAAATCCTGTGACGTAGAAGCATGGAGCCCCAGACAGAAGAAGTATTTCGAGGTTGGTTCCTGTTCTACCCTGGGTGATGCGCAGGCAAGACGACTGGGTATCCGAACCAAGGGTGAAAATGGAACTTATCTGGTACACACACTGAACAATACCGTACTGGCTTCTCCCAGAGGACTGATCGCATTCCTGGAGAATAATGTAAATGAGGATGGCAGCGTGAACATTCCCGTAGCTCTGCGTCCTTACATGGGTGGTAAGGAGAAAGTCCTGCCTAAGAAATGATAGAATAGTTCACCCATGCAGAAGCATAAAAAATGCATCTATAATAGACGACACAGATGGAAAGAAGCTGATTTTTGCATAAATATATGAGAGCCATCGGATTCAGTGAATATACGGACCGAAAGAAATTAAAAGAATTACTGACAGACGTGATCATGAATTCCGATCATCGTGCATATACCATGAATCAGGAGGGAATCCTCCTTGGAGAATTCAGCAAAAATCACACACACACTAAGGGTACCATAGAATCCGGTACCTTTGGTGTGGCTGTCTGTGGAGAATTTGATGATAACGATAAGTTTATCTACGAATACTATTTTCCGTATCTGACGGGAAGCGGCATTACTTCGTATGAAGATGTTTCTGTGGAACGCCATGCGGATAAGGATTCCTATGCCGGTATCTGCGATGATATCAAGGTGGGAATCTCTCTGATTTTTTATCTGCGGAATCGTATTCCTATATCAAAGCACAAAGCACCGGAAAGTTACCAATCCGCGGTACTACACTTACCTTATCCGGATTGTCTCTGAAGGGCAGTATTCTTCTACCTATAAAAAGGATGAAGAACAGGTCCTGCGGGTGAAAAAAAGATTCTGCCAATCGTAATAAGCTCCTGGCCGCTGCCAGACAGGGAGACGAAGATGCCATTGAGACATTGACACTTGAAAATATGGATATGTATACCACTATCTCCCGGAAGATACAGAAGAACGATATTTTCAGTCTGGTGGACACCTATTTTATGCCTTACGGTGTAGAGTGCGACCAGTACTCCGTACTGGGAGAGATTACAGAGTTTCGCCTTGTTACCAATGATATCACCGGAGAAAAGGTATATATTCTTACGATTCTGTGCATGATGTGTGCATTAACGAAAAGACCTCTACGGTGAACCTCAGGTGGGACGTCGTTTTAAGGGATCTATCTGGCTGCAGGGATATATCAAT